>Ga0194123_10000390_pt1 | contig 84374 bp, 59 predicted proteins | sample TA2MahsurfametaG_5_FD_155479 | JGI IMG/M metagenome (GOLD analysis project Ga0194123, IMG submission 155479) | Freshwater microbial communities from Lake Tanganyika, Tanzania - TA2015023 Mahale A surface | ecosystem: Environmental > Aquatic > Freshwater > Lake | place: Tanzania: Lake Tanganyika... | reverse complement strand
CCCGGCCTTTTCGGCGAGCTGCTGCCAGCGGCTCACCTGGCCCAGGAACTGGGTGGCGTAGAGGGGTTCGCCTGGTGCGCCCACCACCAGGAGCAGGGTTGGCGGATCCAACGGTGCCGTCCGGACAGGGGTGACCACAGCGAGGCCGAGTCCCGACAGGACCAGGAGCCACAGGATCGGGATGGACGGAGAGCGGATCATGGCAGGCCGTGGGATCGTCGCAGGCCCCATTCCCCGAGCAGACAGGCCAGCGCCAGGGCGAACCCCCATGGGGTGTGCCAGGCGGGGCGGGTGTAGGGTTCCATCACCGGTGCGGAATGATCGGGCAGGCGACGGGCCCAGTCGTCGAGCTGGCGGGGTTCGAGGATCTCACCACCGGTCGCCTGGGCGAGGCGTCCGAGCAGGTCCCGGTTGGGGGTGACCGACTGGAACTCTTCCGCGGCGAGGTCGGTGCTCCAACCCGCCTGCGCCACGCCCTCCCGGGCACCCGCGGCGTTGGTCGCGAACGCCGTCGCCCGGAAGCCGCCGCCCCACCGCGGGACGAATCCCAGACGGTAGAGGCCCGGCTCGTTCCCGGCCGACTCCGCGGCGAGACGCAGGACGTTCGTAGTCGCGCCCTGGGTGATGTCGCCGAGCACCGGTTCGATCTCGATCTGCACCTGTGCGGTGTCCACCGGTTGAAACTGCGCGTCCCGGACCCGTACCAGCAGGTCGACCGCGCCCGGACCGCGATCGGCGGCGGGTTCGACCGTGAGATCGACCCGGTGGGGGACGTCGCTCACCAGCCAGCGCACGAGCTGGCGCCAGGTCCTGTCGAGATCCTGACGTTCCTCGGCCCCCTTCATCCCCCAGCGCCAGAGGTCTCCGATCATCAACGCGGCGGCGCGACCCCGACCAAACCGTTGGGCCACGAGAGCGGGCTGGGGCGAGGGGGTTCCACCGGAGAGGTTGGTCGAGGTGATCGTCGCCAGGACGCTGGCCCCGGGCTTTACGTCACGGACGGGATTGATCACCGAGAAGGGAGGCATCCGACCGATCCGGTCCCGCTCGGCCCCCTCGGTGTCCCGGAGTCGGGACCACGCCTGGATCCAGCCCTCTCGGGACAGGTCGAACTGGACCGCGGTGCCGGTCCGGGGCTCGGGGGAACGGTCGAGGTAGACCGGCAACAGGTCACCGATCGGGGTGCGGGCGTAGCCGCCCTGCTGGAACGATTCGGCACCGCCCAGCATCAGGAACCCGCCCCCGCGTTCGGAGACGAACTTCTGGAGGAGCAGCGACTGCTCGGCGTCGAAGAACCCGGCCTCGACGTCGTCGAGGATCACCGCGTCGTATCCGTACAATGCCTCCGCGGTCCTCGGGAACCCGGCCCGAAGCTCGAGCTCATCGCGCGTGTTGAGGCGCACCAGGACCGGTTGGTCGTAGCGTTCGACCTCCTCGCGGGACTGTTCGCCAAAGCCCCGGAACAGCGGATTGCTCGACTCCCCGGCCCGCCCGAGGAACTCGAACTTCGGTTCGCGCTTGGCGACGCGGATTAATCCCACCAGCTGCATCTGCGGGTCCTCCTGCACGGCCCGGTTCAGGAACTTGAACTCCCAGTTGGGGCGTCCGGCGACGTACAGGATCCGATAGCTGTCGCGTCCACGATCCGCCGCGAGGATCCGGTGGTTGTTGGCCCGGGTCGCTTCCTGGACGCCACCGTCGCCGGTCGGGGTGGCCTCGAGCCGATAGAAGGAGACCCCGGCCCGTGTCGGACGGGCCTTCAGCGGAACGGTCTGGGCCTCCCCGGAATCCCGGGGCGTGATCGAGGTGGTCTCGACCACGGCGCCCGCCTCGTCGGTGAGGCGAACCGCGATCTCCCGCGATCCCATGCCCGGCGCCACGACATCGGCCTGGATCCGGACCGGAGCATCCTCGAAGGCCGACTGGCTGATGGACACCTGGCGGAGGGCGACATCGGGGGGCGTGGAGTTTCCGAGGACCACGGGATAGACCGGCGGCAGCCCGGCGAGGTCGGGAACGCCGTTCGGCAGGTCGGTCGCGTTGCCGTCGGTGAGCAGCAGGATGCCGGCGATGGGGCGATCCTTGTAGCGCTCGCGCAGCGACCTGAGGGCGGATCCGAGCCCGCTGGCGGGACCGGCGAGATCGAGCCCGGAGAAATCCTGGACCTCCTGGAGTCGCCGATCGAACTGATGTCGGCGCAGCTCGAAGGTGTCGGCCAAACGGGCCTGCCAGGTTCCGCCCGTCGCCGAGAGCAGGTCCTGGAGCTGTTCGCCCCTCGATTGGGGGGCGGCGACGTCGCGGATGCGGAGGCCCTGGCTGTTGTCGGCCACGATCGCCACGAGATTGGCCCCGGGCTTGGCGCGTTGGCCCGACCAGAGGGGTTCGAGCAGACAGAAGGCGAGGGCGGCGAGGGCGATTCCCTTGAGGGCGATGCAGGCGGCGGCGATGCCGCGGGACGGCGCGCGGCGGTAGGCCCAGACGAGCAGGACGACCCCGATTGCCAGGGTGAGGATCCACGCGGCGGTCGAGGGCGACCGGGAGAGCAGGAGGGCGTCGGCGATCATTCCTTCCCGAGGTTCTCGTAGTAGCGCCGGACCGATTCGGCGTAGCGGCTGGGCACCGGGTCGCGGTCGATCGGCACCAGCGAATCCCCTGGGTTCCTTCGGCGCAGCTCCTCCTGGATCTGGCGGCGCACCTCGACCAATGGGGCAAGGACCTTGAGACGGACCTGCGCCCAGTCCGGCTTCTGACGGTCGCGGCGCGCGCCGAGGCGGACGAGTCGGGCGCTTTCCCGCGCGGAGGCGACCCGGCTCCGGAGCTGAGGATCATCGAGGTTCTCCTCGACATCCCGCAGCCGGTCCGACCACTCGCCAAAGGACTCTCCGGTCATGGGCCCCCCCCCTGTGCCGGCAGTCGCGGCCCCACCTTCAAGAAGCCCGGAGAACGGGTTGGCGCCGGCGTCGCCCGCATCCTGGCCGCCCTGGCTGCCCGGGTTTGGGGTGCCGGGACGACCTGAAGGTCGGTCCGGGGTGCGGGAGGGGGAGGTTCCACCAGGGGTGCCGGCCTGCGGGTTGGAGGGTTCCGAGGAGGAGGGGGCTTCGGACCGCGGTTCGGACGGGGATCCAGAGCCGGACGTGGAGCCGGGCGGACCGCCACGTTGCGGCGTCGAGGCGGTCGGTTTGGGTGTCCCGGAACCCTCGGCTTGCGACTCACCGCCGGGACCCGGTGTGGAGGCGGGGGATGATTCCGGCGCCTCGCTCGCTGCCTCGCGGTCGAGGGCCTGGGCCAGCCGATCCAGCTCCTGACCGGCCTTCTCAAGAGCCTCGGTATCGTCACCGATGACATTCGCCGCCGCGCGTTCCAGTCCGCGCTGCAGCCGGTTCAGGCTCTGGGTGGCCTGGGTGTCGACGTCCCGCGCCTGGGTCGGACGTCCCTCCTGGACGAGGTCGCGCATGACCTGCAGGGCCTTGGCGTCGGGATTCTCCCGGGTGGACTCGAGGCGGTCGTAGAGCGACCGGCTCATCTGTCCCCGACGGATCAGCTCTTCCTGGACCTGCTTCACCAGGCCGGCATCATCCTGGTTGAGCTGGCGGAGGGTGTCGTAGAGCTGGCGGGACACCGTCGGTTCGCTGGCCTCGGCGGCCTCGGAGACCTGGGCGACCTCGGACAGGAGGTTGGTGAGGCGCTGTTGCTGGCGCTCGAGTTCCTGGACGAGCCCGTCGGCCTTCGGATTGCCGGAGAGCGACCGACGGGTGTCGGCACCGAGTTCCGCGAGGTCGCGTCGGACCTGTTCCTGGTTCCTTGTGAGATCCCGGGCGGCCTGGCGCATCTGGCGGAGTTCCTCGGCGAAGGCCCCGGCGCTCTCGCGTCGGACCTGCTCCCGCATCTGCTCGAGCTGTTCCTCGGCCCGGGTGCCCGCGGCGAGGGCCTGGGACGGGGAGCCCTGCGAGGCGGCTTCGGAGGCCCGCTGCATCTGCTCACGGGTCTGTTCCAGCTGACGCCGCTGCTCGGCGAACCGCGACTGGTTCTCGGCGCGGTCCATCCGCTGACGAAGCTCGTCGGCATCCGACAGCATCTGCTGTTCCTCCTCCTGGAGGCGCTTGAGCTGGCGTCGGATCTCCTCGCGCTGCGACTCGGAATCGGCCTTGGCGAGCTCGGCCTGGAGTTCACGAAGCCGTTCGTTGAGATCCTGCTGGCGTCGGGCCAGCTCTCCGAGCCGGTTCAGGACCTGGAGCTGTTCCTGGCGTTCCGGGGTGGTGGCGGTCTGGGCCGTGCTCTCGGTCTCATAGCGGTTCGCCTCGTCGGTGAGATCCAGCTCCTCGAGCTGGCGCTGACGCATGGAGTCACCGGCCTCGCGTCCGCCCTGCTGGCGCTGGCCTCGGTTGCGGGCGACCTGGAATTCGCGTTCCCGCAGCCGCAGCAGCGCTTGGTAGGCGGCGGTCTCGGCGGCGATGGCCGACGTCAGCGCCTGCGTCCGGTTCGTCGAGGCGTTGAGTTCGGACAGGGCCTTCTCCATTGCCGTCATCACCGCACCCCACAGGGCCTCGCCGCGGGGATCCTCGGCGCCGGAACCCTGGTCCTTGGCCTGGTCGAGCGCCTGGGACTGCGACTCCGTCACGGTCCCGAGATCCCGTCCATGCGACTCCGCGGTGGCCCGGGGACGCTGACGCTCGATCTTCCAGGTCGCGTTGAGGATCTGCTTCTGGAGTTCGGCGAGGCGGGTGGTGGGGCTGCCCTCCTGGTTCCCGGATTCCTGGCCGCCGCCGTTCGACGAGCTTGAGGTCTGCTCGCGGAAGATCTCGTCGAACGGTCGGATCTCCCCGAAGAAGAGGTCGGTCTGGGTGCGGCGCACCGCGCCGTCGGGACCGACGTCATCGGCCCAGAGGAACCACGACACAAGGTCGTCCGGCGCGACACCGAGCGGCTCGAGGGCGATCGGGTGGTTGAGGGTGCGTTTCTCCTGGGCCGGGGCGTTCGTCCCTAGGACCACGAGGCGCGGTTCACCGGCGCCGACGGTGAAGCCAAGCCCGTAGGCGAGGAGACCGAAGTCGTCCCAGGCCGTTCCCTCGAACCGGAGCTCCTCGAGGGGCGAGGGACGCTGGTCGCCACGGGGACGGACCAGCTTGAGTTCGGGGGTGCGGTTCGGAAGCACCTCGAGGGAGAACGAGGCGGGGGTGCGGTTGGTGCGCCCCTCGGCGTCGCGCAGGACAAGGTCGTAGGTGCCACCCTGGACCGGGGTGTACCCGGCGAGCGTGGCCACGGCCTGATTCGTCGAGACGACGAGGTTGAGCACCTGGTTGCTGCCGCCCCGGGGCAGGAGGCGGGCCTCGCGGACGGGTTTGTTCAGCTGGAGATGCAGGGTCAGCCCCGTGCCCTCGACGGCGCTGAGGCGTCGGGTGTCCTGGATCGTCCTCGGGGCGAGTCCGGTGTAGGCCGGGTAGACGAGATCGGCATCGGACCGCTCGAGTCGTGGAAACTCGAACACGGTGACCTCGAACTCGGGCGACGTCTTCGATCCGGCCTCGACGCGGTAGCGGAACCCGTCACGGACATCGGGGACGGTGCCGCCGAAGACCGGGTCCCCGAGGGTGCGGGTGAGCGGCAGGAGGTTGGTGGTGCCGGTGTTGGGTCGAACGACGAGCCGGGCGGTTGCGGGGACCTCTCCTCCAAACCGGGCGAGCACAACGAGGCTCGAGCCCTTCTCGATCTCGACGCTTCCAGGGGTGACCTCGAGGTCGGGTCTTGGTGTCTCCGCCACCGGAAGCGGCCGTGCGGCATCGCGGACGAAGAGCTGGAGCGTGAAGAGCGCGAGGCCGATTGCGGCGAAGGACACGAGCGCGGCCCCAACGACCTGACTGCGGGGGATCGGACGCGCCCAGGGCTCACGGTAGCTGGCCTCGATGGCCTCGAGAATCAGGCGCTGCTGGAGGAAGTTCAGCGCCCCGGAGCCGTCGCGGCGCTGGTCGAGGGCCGCCGAGAGCCTGCCGTCGAGCCCGGGATGTCCGGCCTCGATCCATCGTGCCAGATCCCGGAGCGTGGCCTCGTCGGACCCCCGTTGTCGGGTTCTCCAGAGTGTTCCGCCCGTCACGGCGACGAGGGCCAGACCGAAGGTCACCAGCGCCGGGGTGCCGGTGGGTCCGCTGGCCTGGTGGATCAGCAGTGCAAGCCCGGCCACGACAGCCCAGCCGAAGCCGAGGCGAAGCAGCCGGTCGCGCCAGGAACGTCGGCGTTCCAGCGGGCGCAACCGGGTCTGGAGCCAGCGTTCGATCATGGGGTCTGTCCCTCCCGGGTCCGCTTGCTGCGCCGGGCCGCCCAGCCTGCCGCGAGGGTCTCGACGACAAGGATGAGGAGCGTGGCGGCGAGGAACCAGCGCCAAAGCTTCTGTCGGCCCTCCGTCTCCACGGCGGCCTGGACCGCGGGCGTCGGGGTCTGCGAGACCTCGGCGGCAGACCGTTCCCGGAGCGGCACGCCGAGGGCGTCGAGCACACCCGACACCGTGGCGGCCGTGCGGCTCTCGGATGGGGCGACGTTCACCGCCCACTCGCGGACCGGACCCTCCCCGAAGAGGCGATGGATTCCCGGCGTTGTCGTCGCCGTGAAGTTCGCCCCGGAGGTGGGGGCCGGGACCCGATTGCCCGACGGGAGCTCAAGTTCCCGCGCCGACCCCTCGGCGGACGAGGGCATCGGCAGCGGATCCCCGACCGCGAGTGTCGAGGCACGGTCCGAGGGCAGGGCACCGCTCGCGTCGAGCAGCGCCATCAGGAACGGGACGAATTTGGTCGACAAGACCCATTGGCTGTCGGCCGGGCTCCATCCCCAGGGCACGATGACAACGCGTCCTCGTCCCATCGGGACCTCCAGCAGGCCGGGGCCGCCGGAGTCCAACCGGGCCAGGACCTTGGCGCCAGGGATGCGGGCGGGATCGATCCGCATGGGCTTCCAGATCCGCATCCGCGAGAAGTCGCTGAACCGAGGATCGGCGAACGGAGCGAACAGGGGGTGACGGAAGTCGATGTCGACCAACAGCGAGCCACCGGGCTGGGCCTCCGCGGTGCCGGTCAGGTCGGCGATTCCGAGCAGCGCGCCCAATCGATTCACCGCCTCGGGGGTGTTCGCGAGCACGAGCGCCGTGGCGCCCTGGTCCACCTGGGATCGGATGGAGTCCGTGACGGCGGGCGACGGGGGTGCCGCCACGACCGTGAGCTTCCAGAATGTCTGGAATCCCCCCAGCGCCGTTGCGTCGGCCGACTGTTGCATCCAGACCACCGGTGGAGTCCCACGCTCTGGCAACGCCCGTTCGAGGAAGTACAGAGGCGCCCGGGACGTTCGGTCCGTGGCTACCCCGACATACCGCAGCGCCACGGCATTCGTGGGACGGGCGGTGACGAATACGGTGTTGTCGAAGCCCGCAGCATCGCCGCCCAACACGATCCGATCCGCCCCCGGCGCTGTCGGACGGGGCAGGGACACCACCCGGCTCTGTCCAGGCGTGACCTGCACCGCCATGGGGGTGCCAACCCGGGTTGTGGAGGTTCCGGACTGCCAGGCGATCTCGAAGCGGTCGGCTGTGGCGTCCGGACTGTTCACGATCCGGACCCGGACTCCGTTGGACGAGGCCTCGGGCGTGGCATCGTCCCCGGTCAGCAACTCGATGCCTGCATTGCCGGGCCGATCGGACTGGACGCCGTCGAGAACCACTCGGACGCCCTTGGGCCATTCGGTGGTCTGGAGGGATTCCGTGCGGCTGCCCTCCTGGAGATCGCTCACCACGATGAGTTCGCGGTCCACCGGCGGGGGGCCACCGACAGACTCCCCGAGCAGGTCCAGGCCAGCCTGCAGCGCGGTGTCGAGGCGGGTATCGCCCCAGCCCGGGGCCAGGCCCACGAGGCGCTGCTCGACCAGGGCGGTGCGGGTGTCCGGTGGGGCGTTGCGCCAGTCGGTAAAGGGAACGACCACCCGAGGGGTTCGATCGAAGGTGACGAGGGCGAGATCCTGGATGCCGGCCTGATTGCGGAGGTGATGCCGGACCCGTTCGAGGGCTCGATCCCAAACGCCTGGACGCTGAAGGCTGGCGCTGGTGTCGAGGAGCACAACCACGCGTCGGGCCTCGACGGTGCCGGGAAGCGCATTCGTGACGCCTTTCAGGAAGGGTCGGGCGAAGCCCAATCCCAGCAGCACGATCGCCGCGCACCGCAGGAGCAGGAGCAGCCAGTGCTCCACGCGGCTCCGGCGGTCCAGGCGGGGCGGCGCGGCTCGCAGAAATTCAAGCGAGCTGAACGGCACCCGATCCCGCGTCGCCTGTCGGACGAGGTGGAACAGGATCGGTCCCGCCACCGCGAGCGTCCCCAGCAGGAAGAGTGGCGTCAGGAAGGTCATCGGCCGATCGCGGAAGCGGAGCGGTGGCATGCCGGACCCGACGACCGGGCCCGGAGGACATCGAGGAGCAGCGTCTCGAGAGGCTGCGTGGTCGGAACGGTGTGGCAGGCGATGCCGAGACGACGCGCCAATCCGTTCAACGCCTCGGCGTGGGCACGGAACCGGTCGAGGTACTCTTGCCGGACCGCGTCGGGATCGATGTGCAGGGTCCGCCCCGTCTCGACATCCTCGAAGAGCGTCGCGGTCTTGAAGTCGAACGCGATCTCCCGCGGGTCCAGCACCCGGAACAGCGTGACCTCCTGTCCGGCCGCCACCAGCTGCCCGAGCACGCGGTCGAGCGCCTCCAGCGGCGCGAGAAAGTCGGAGATCATCACGACCCGTCCACGCTGCCGCACCAGTTCACCGACACGCCGTAGTGGTGAGACGAGGTCGGTCGCGGTGCCGCCCGCGGGCTTCTCGAGGGCCAGGGTGATCTGCCGCAGATGGGAGGCCCGGTGGCGCGGCGGCAGGTAGTCCCGGACCCGCTGATCGAAGGAGAGCAAACCGACCGCATCGCCCTGCTGATGGAGGAAGCGCGCGAGGGTTGCGGCGAGGGTTGCGGCGTAGTCGGCCTTGGTGTGGCCGGTCGAGCCGTAGGCCATGGACCGGCTCTGGTCGACGAGCAGCAGGCAGCGGAGGTTCGTCTCCTCCTCGAACTTCCGGATCACGTGCCGGTCGCTCCGACCGAACACCCGCCAGTCGACATGCCGCAGGTCATCCCCGGGCGTGTAGGCGCGGTACTCGGTGAACTCGGCCGAGAACCCGTGGTACGGGCTCCGATGCAATCCGGCCCAGAATCCCTCGACGACGCTCCGGGCCCGCCACTCGAGGTGGCGGATCTTCATCAGCGCCTCCGGTGAGATCCGGGACGCGGACGGCCGGGCGTCGTGGGTCATCGGGCGTTCGGGGCCGGGACGGCGGCGAGGAGGCGTTCGATGACCTGATCGATGCGGACCCCCTCGGCCTCGGCGCGGTAGTTGAGCAGGATGCGATGGCGCAGCACCGGAAGAGCGAGCGACTGGATGTCCTGGACGCCGACGTGGGTCCGGCCCTGCAGGAGGGTCCGGGCCTTGGCGCCCAGCACGAGGTTTTGCGCCGCCCGGGTGCCCGCACCCCAGGTAACCCAGTCCCGGATGAAGTCGGGCGTCTGGGGTTGTCCCGGACGCGACAGCGCGGCGAGCTGGACCGCATACCGGACGAGGTCGTCGGTGATCGGCACCTGGCGCACCAGCGCATGGAGCCGCACCACATCCTCGGCATGGAACAGGGGTTCGATGGCCGGGGCGGTCCCGGCGGTCGTGCGACGGATGACCTCCACCTCGTCGGACTCCGGCAGGTAGTCCATGACGACGTTGAACATGAACCGGTCGAGCTGGGCCTCGGGCAGCGGGTAGGTTCCCTCCATCTCGATGGGGTTCTGGGTCGCGAGGACGAAGAACGGTTCCTCGAGCACGTGTCGTGTGCCGCCCGCGGTCACCTGGTGTTCCTGCATGGCCTCGAGAAGGGCCGACTGGGTCTTGGGCGGCGTGCGGTTGATCTCATCGGCCAGGATGAGGTTGGCGAAGATCGGACCCCGGACGAAGGCGAGGCGGCGTTCGCCACCGGCCTCCTGCAGGATCTCGGTGCCGGTGATGTCGGCCGGCATGAGGTCGGGGGTGAACTGGATGCGCTGGAACCGGAGATGGAAGATCTGGGCGATCGACTTCACGAGCAGAGTCTTGGCCAGCCCCGGGGCACCGGTGATGAGACAGTGCCCGCCGGAGACCAGCGCGATCAGGATCTGCTCGATCACGGCGCGCTGGCCCACGACGGCCTTGGCGAGCTCGGTCTCGACCCGGGGACGTTGCGCCATCAGGCGCTCGAAGGTCTCGCGATCGCGTTGGAAGGAGTCGGTGGGTTCTGGAGTGGACATGAGAGGGGTGCGGACCGGGACGAGGGACCGGTTCAATGGGTCATGACGTAGAAGATCAGGTTGATCCCGAGCGGATACGCGATTTTTTCGGAGAAGGTCCTGAAGTAGAAGTCGTTCTCGCCCTCGCGTTCCCAGCCGTCGCCGTTGTCGGTGTTGTGCGCGGCGAAGGCGACCATGCGGCCGCGGTCGTCGAACCACGCCCTGTGGTGGACCTCCTCGGCGTCGGGACGTTCCGCCGTGACCCCATCCCACTGGCTCTGGACCCCGAGGCCGACGTTCGGGACCTGGCCCTTGGAACGGATCTGAAACACACAGTGGTAGAGCGGATGGTCAAGCGGCAGCTCGACCCAGGAACGGCCGGGCAGCACTCGGGCCATGACCTCCTCGACGTTCTCCCACTCATTGTCGCCCCAGAAGTCGTCGAACATCAGGAACCCGCCGTGCAAGAGGTATTCGCGGAGCGCCACGACCTCGGCCTCGTCGAGACTGAACCCGCCGGGTTCCACGGCGTACAGGAACGGGTAGTTGGGTACGTCGGGATCGGTAACGCGCAGGATCCGTCCGTCCGGATCGACCTTCAGCGAGGTCATCTGCTGGAGGCGGAAGGAGAGGTTCAGGTCGCTGTCGGGCAGGTCGGTCGACCACCCCCCGCGACCCCATTGGCCGCCGCGGTCGTAGCGGAGCCGGGCGAACGTGAACACGTCGCCCTCGAACCCCGGGGCGTTGGTCCAGGTCGGCGTCCCGGTACTGTGCGATTCCACCTCACGCGCGGTGCGGGTGGAGTCCCCGATGTGGCCGCTCTCGAACCACCCGCGGTACCCCCGTCGCTGGGCCAGGGCGAGGGTGGTGACCAGGACCAACCCGAGGGGCATCCAGCCGACCCAACCCCGACAACCCGCTGACGGGCGCCTTGGACTCGGGGGTTGGGGCAGGGGATCCATCGGCTGGGGCTCAGTGGGTCATCGCGTAGAAGACGATGTTGATCCCGAGGGGAAACGCGATCTTCTCGGAGAACGTGTGGAAGTAGAAATCATTCTCGCCCTCGCGTTCCCAGCCGTCGGCGGTGTCGGTGTTGTGGAGTGTGAGGACCATGATACGACCGCGGTCGTCGAGGATGGCCCGGTGATGCACCTCTTTGCCGTCCTCACGTTCCCACGTGATGCCGGTCTGTTCGCTGGCGATGCCGAGCCGGACATTGGCGACCTGCTTCTTTTCCCGGATCTGGAACACGCCCCGGTAGAGCGGATGGTCGAGGGGGAGTTCCACGAAGCGCCGTCCAGGCAGCACGCGGGCCATGACCGCCTCGCAGTTCTCCCACTCCTCCTCGCCCCAGAAGTCGTCCATCAGGACGAAGCCCCCGTTCTGCAGATAGTTCCGGAGGGTCTCGGACTCGGGCTCGGTCAGATGCAGCGCCCCCGGGGCGGAGACGAACAGGAACGGGTAGTGGTGGAGCTCTGGTTCGATGAGGCGGATCAGACGGCCATCGGGATCCACCCGCAGCGAGGTCATCTGCTGGAGGCGGAAGGACAGGTTCAGATCGCTATCGGGGAAGTCGGTCGTGAACCCACCGCCGCCGCGGCGACCGGGTCGGCTCGGATCCTTGTCGTAGCGCAGCCGGGCAAAGGTGAAGACGTCGTGCTCGAATCCCGGCGCATTGGTCCACTGCGGCGTTCCGGTGCTCCGGGAATCCACCTCCCGCGCCGTCCGGGTGCCTTCCGGCACGGCGATCTCGCCGCCGCCGAAGAAGCCGCCCCCCGAGAATCCGCCGCGTTGGGCAACGACCCAGCCGGCCCAGGACAGGGCGAGTCCCACGAGGAGGAGTCGAAGCGTCATCGTGGGGTCGACTCCGGAGTTGGGGTGCCGGGTGGAGCGAGACTCAGGAGCAGATCAAGCGCCTCGCGATGACGTGGGGTCTCCTCGAGCGCCCGGAGCAGGTGCTGCCGCGCGCGGTCTCGGTCCGTGCTGCCGGTGAGACGGGCGATCTGGTAGTGCAGCTCGCTCGGACGGAGCGGATCCAGCCGCAGCAGGGTCTCATACGCGGCGATGGCCTCGGGGTTGGACCCCGTCTTCTCGGCGGCGGTGGCAAGCGGGGCGTAGGCGGTCTCGACGAGCGGGTTCACGGCAAGAAACCGTTCGGCCGCCAGCCGCAGCATTGCCCAGTCGCGACGGTCGGCGGCGAGTTGCATCAGACGCTGACACGCCTCCGGGGCCGCGGCGTCGCGTCGGACCACCTCCTGGAGCCGCTCCCACTCGGCATCGGTCTCCCCCAGCTCCCGGTGCACCCGGGCGAGACGTTCCCGGGAGGATCCCGGACCCGGCTGGTCGGGATACCGTTCGATGAGGATCGACAGCGGTTCCTTGGCGTCGGCCCAGCGCTTGGCCTTCAGGAGGGTCTGGACGCGATGGTCGAGGGCCCAGTAGTTGGTGGGATGCGCCTCGGCCCAGGGCCCCATCTCGGCATCGAAATCCACCCCGCCGCCCGGACCGATCCGGTTGCCCTTGGCGAAGTCCGGCTTCTGCCAGTCAAGACCCGGGGCCATAGTCTCGGCCTTCCGTCGGGCGAACGCGGCGAACTCCTTCTCGAGTTCGGCTATCGGTATCGTGCGCCGCTCGAGCGACTCGAGGATGAACTGGCCGTCGTGCAGATCCGCGAGCACGTCGCGGAGGCGGTCGATGCCGAAGCGGTCGATGAGGAATTCCACGACCAGGGACGACTCGTAGTAGGCGAATTGGAGATGCAGCGGCGACTTCGGCATCACGAAGGCGGCGCTCAGGCGGGAGATCGGGGTGAGGTCGGTTCCGAGGATCATCTCCCGGTACTTCGGCGTGAGCTGCTCACCCCAGGATGGATCGGCCAGGCGTTCCTCATGGACCGAGATCCCCTCGCTCAGCCAGCGGGGCATCCTGTTGCGGGTCCGCTGGAGGGTGACGACGTGACAGAACTCGTGCCACAGGACCGCCTCCCAGTTGACGGTCCCGCCCGGATTCGTGGCGGGGCTATTGGCGGTCACGACCCGTCCGAAGCAGACGCCGAGGTAGCCGGGGTTGTCGGGCATGCCGAAGGTGCGGACGCCGAAGTCCTTCGACTGGGCGAAGATCTCGACGAGGGTGGGTTCGACAAGCGTGGCGCCGTACTTCGGGACGAGCGCCGCATGGGCGCGTTCGAGGAGGGCGAGGACCCGGGGACCGTAGATGGCGGCCTCGCGGGACTGCATGCGGACGATGAAGTGGGCGTTCGTGAGGCTCGAATACGTCGCGAGGGTGTCGTGGAGGGTGACGAGGTTGAACTGGGTGATGTCGTAGCCATCGCGCTTGTGGACCTCCTGGGCGAGGCGCCAGCCCTCGTCCTCGTCGCCCAGCCGGAGCAGATCGTTGGCGAGCTGGGCCTTGGCGGGCAGGTATTCCGGATCGAACCGCAGCGCCTCGCGCTGCAGGGCGGCGCCCTCGGCGAAGCGGTACTTCTGGGAGAGCTTGGCGCCGATGAGATGGGGCACCCTTGGGTTGTTGGTCCAGAACCGCAGGGCCCTCGACCGGGCCTCGGCCTCCACGGCGGGCTGGTTCCGGAGGTGGGCGATCACGGCGGTGTAGGCGGCGGCCTCGGGATGGTTCGGGTTGGTCTTCGAGACGGCCCGGAGCAGCTCCTCGGCGCCGTCGTAGTCCTCGGCGTCGATCCGATGGTCGGCCATCAGCAGCAGGCTGGGGAGGTGTCGCGGGTTGATCTTCAGCGCGGCCTCGAGCGACTGCGCGGCCTGGTCCCGCTGGCTCCCTGCGAAGGCGCGGGCACGGCCGAACTGCAGGTCGGGATCGTTGGTCGACTGCTTCAGTCCCTCGTCGAAGCGTCGGGAGGCCAAGGCGAAGTCGTGCTTCTCGAGGGCCAGGTTGCCGCTGGCGAGGATCACCTCGCGCTCGTTGGGGGCGGCCTTGCGGGCGACGTCGAAGACCCGGTCGAGGACGATCTTCGGATCGGCTCCGGAGGCGAGGGCGGCCTGGCCGTAGACCACGAGGCTGGGAATGTCGCGATAGTTGCCCGCGCGGTTTCCGACCAGCTGGGCAATGGTGTTGAGCTGGGCCGCGGCGCCTTCGATGTCCCCGTTGGCCAACAGGACCTGTCTACCCAGCCAGCGCAGTCGGACGCTCCGGCCCTCCTGTGCGACGGCATTGGTCCAGGCGGCGAGGGCGTCGGGGTAGTGTCCGGTGGTGAGCAGCCCCTCGAGCAGCACCCGATGCCACGCCTCACCGGGGGAGTCCGAGGCGAGAGCGTGTCGGGCCGCGGCGATGGCGCCCTCGTAGCGACCCGTTCGAAGCTGGTTCTGTGCTTCGTCGACGGGATCTGCGGCCGAGGCGGGATCAAACCGCAGTCCCATTGCAAGGACGAGGACGCACAGGACCATCCACATCAAGGGCCTCCGAGGGCTGAGTGGAAGAGGAGTGTGGCTCACTCCCGACAGATACCGCACCGGCCGAGGCCTTCAAGGCGTGCGGCCACAAAATACGAAGTCTCTAGGCCGTGGTGAGCTGGGGTTCGGACTTCGGGTGGCCGAACGGGAGGTCGGTTGGCACCTCCGTCCATTCCGACAACGCGCGGTGCAGAGACGAATAGTCCTTCTCCATGTCCCCCGAAAGGCAGTCCGTCAGCGCCGCGTTCATCTCTGGGAACCGGTCGGTCACCGACCGGAAGCTGACTTTCGGATCGTAGAACGCGTACACCAGTTTCCGCATGTTCTCGATGCTCCGATGCATCATCCCGGCGTAGTCCTGGAACCGCGCCGCCGAGCAGTCCCCGGCCCTCAGCGCCTCGTGGACAGCGTCGGCCCCCGCGACGCCACTCTTGAGCGCCAGCATGAGACCGCTTGAGAAGACCGGGTCGAGGAACCCGTAGGCATCGCCGACCAGCACCAGGCCGTCGTCGGCACAGTACTCCGACCGGAAGGTGTACTCGGCGGTCAGCCAGTACTCGCCGGTGCAACGTCCGGTCGACAGACGATCCTGGATCCATTTGTTGCTCGGGATCTCCCGTTCGAAGATCGCCTTCGGATCCTTGAGTCCATCGCGGGTGAGGTACTTGCCATCGGCGACAACACCCACGCTGACGCGGTCGTTATGCTGGGGTATATGCCAGAACCAGCCCTTGTCGGGGATGAACGCCACCGTGGTCTGCCCCTCGTCGACTCCACTGTCGCGCTGCGAGCCCTCGTAGTAGGTCCAGACGGCGACCTTGTTGAGCTTGGGATCGCCGCGGCGCCAGGCGTTGCGGGTGGCCACCACGGCATCGCGTCCGCTCGCATCGATTGTGACCGGTGCCCGGAACTCGTGCCGTTCGCCATCGCGATCGGTGGCCACAACGCCGACGTACTTGCCGTCCTCGCGGAGCAGCTCCACGACCTTGTGTTCCTCCCGGACATCCGCGCCGGCATCCCGGGCCCTGTTCATCAGGATCTGGTCGAACTCGCTCCGGAGCACCTGCCAGGTCTGGGCAATCGTCTCGCGGTCGTAGCGCTCGTAGAAATAGAACGGCTGCGAGGCCCGTCCGGAGGGGGCCACGAACTGCACCGAATACTTCTTCACGAAGCCCGATTGGCGCATCAGGGGCACGAGGCCAAGCCGGTCGAGCGACGGGTAGGTGAACGGGATGAGGGACTCACCGACGTGATACCGGGGAAACCGTTCGCGTTCGAGGACCAGAACCCGATGCCCGTGGCCGGCCAGGATCGTCGCCGCTGAGCAGCCCGCCGGGCCGCCGCCGATCACCACGCAGTCGAAGGTCTCGATCGATTTCATACGTAGGCGTATTAAACATCGGACTCCGGAAGCCGCAACCGCTGACGTGGGGATTCTGGGTCCGGGTTCATCCTCGGAGGCATGCCGCGGGGTGGGGAGGTCGATGGGGACCCCTGGACAGCCTCCGGGGGGCTTGCGTGGTCCGGTGTGGCTTCCCTAACGTCGCTGCCCTCGATTATGGCATTCCTCAACGAGCATTTCTTCAAGCTAAAGGCTGGCTACCTGTTCCCCGAAATCGCGCGTCGCGTGAAGGCGTTCACGGAGGCCAATCCTGCGACGGCAGGGCGTCTGATCCGCTGCGGGATCGGCGATGTGACCGAGCCGTTGCCCGGAGCGGTGGTGGCTGCGTTGCACAAGGCGGTGGATGAGATGTCGGTCCGGGAGAGCTTCCGCGGATACGGACCCGAGCAGGGCTACGACTGGCTGCGGGCGGCGATCGCCCAGAACGACTACCGGGCGCATGGGCTCGAGGTGGCCGACGACGAGATCTTCGTGAGCGACGGCTCGAAGTGCGACTGCGGGAACATCCTGGACATCCTCGGCCACAAAAACCGCATCGCGATCCCCGATCCGGTGTACCCGGTGTACGTCGACACCAATGTCATGGCCGGCCACACGGGCGAGGCGAACGAGCAGGGGGCCTATGCAGGGTTGGTGTATCTGCCCTGTGTTCCCGATAACGGCTTCGTCCCGGCACCGCCGAAGGAGCCGGTCGACCTCGTCTACCTCTGTTCCCCCAACAATCCGACGGGTGCGGCGGCGACGCGGGCCCAACTGGAGGCCTGGGTGGAGTATGCGCGCCGCCATGAGGCGATCCTGCTGTTCGATGCGGCCTACGAGGCCTACATCACCCAGCCGGGCTATCCGCACTCGATCTACGAAATCCCGGGCGCCAGGGAGTGCGCGATCGAGTTCCGGAGCTTTTCGAAGAGCGGTGGATTCACCGGCACCCGCTGTGCCTTCACGGTGGTTCCGAAGACCCTGCTGGCCTGGGACGACAAGGGGGAGCGGAAGCCCCTCCATCCGCTGTGGCTGCGTCGGACCACCACGAAGTTCAACGGTGTCCCCTACCTGGTCCAACGGGGTGCCGAGGCGCTCTATTCCCCGGAGGGTAAGGCGCAGGTTCGGGCCCTGGTGGAGCACTACCTGGGCAACGCCCGCATCCTGGTCGAGGGAGCGAAGAAGGCGGGTCTGACCGTCTTCGGTGGGGTGAATGCCCCGTACATCTGGGTCCAGACCCCGCCCGGACTCGGCAGCTGGCAGGTGTTCGACAAGATCCTGACCGAGGCCCAGGTGGTGATCACGCCGGGGGCTGGATTCGGCTCGAAAGGCGAGGGGTTCTTCCGGGTCAGCGCCTTCAACAGCCGTGCAAACGCCGAGGAGGTCGCGCGACGGCTACAGGCCCTGAAGTGGTAGGTCGTCCGGTGTCCTCTCTCGGCTGACGAGGCCGCCGTGTTCGATCGGGAGTTCCTGGAGGCGGAGCAGCGCTGCTTTGACGCGCAGCCATGACCCCGCGTCCGGGTGCCCCCAGGGGATCGCCCCTCTGGCGTGCCCTCCGGAGATTGTTCCCTCTGCAGCCCTTGCCACCTTGGGGACCCTGTGAAAACGTCGCGGGCTTTATGGCACATGTGAAACTCCACATCCCGGGTCCGGTCGAGGTCAGTCCCAAGATCTACGAGGCGATGAGTCGTCCGATGATCGGCCACCGTGGCCAGGGATTCAAAGACCTCTACGCGGGCCTGCAGCCCCGGCTCCAGACGCTCCTCGGCACCCGGCAGCTCGTCTACCTGTCGACCTCCTCGGCCTGGGGCGTCATGGAAGGAGCCCTGAGGAATCTCACGACGAAGAAGGTCCTGAACTGCATGTGCGGGGCCTTTTCCGACAAGTGGTTCGACGTGGCCAAGCGCTGCGGCAAGCAGGCCGAGGCGCTCCAGGTCCCTTGGGGTTCCCCCATCCGTGCCGAGGCCATCGAGGCCCGGCTGGCCACCGGACAGTTCGACTCCCTGACCCTCATCCACAACGAGACGAGCACCGGGACGATGTCGCCGCTCGACGAGATCGCGGCGCTGAAGCGGCGGTATCCGGATGTGATGTTCATCGTGGACGCCGTCAGCTCCATGACGGCGATCCCGCATCGGTTCGACGATCTCGGTGTCGACGTCCTGCTCGCCGGCACTCAGAAGGCGTTCGCGCTGCCGCCCGGTCTCACCGTCTTCACCGCCTCACCGGCGGCACTGGCCAAGGCCGCCACGGTGTCCGATCGCGGCTACTACTTCGACTTCGTGGAGTTCGAGAAGAACGCCCGCGAGCACATGACCCCGAGCACGCCGGCGATCTCCCTGGTCTACGGCCTCGCGGCGAAGGTGGAGGAGTTCTTTTCCGAGGGCCTCGAGGCCCGGTACGCAAGGCATCGTCACACCAACCAGATGCTGCGCGACTGGGGCACCCGGCATGGCCTCACCCTCTTCCCGGATGCCGGGTTCGAGTCGGTCACCCTGTGCTGCTTCAACAACGGCGCGAAGCCTGGGGCCGGGCGTACGGTCGATGCCGCCAAGCTCCAGAAGCTGATGAAGGACCGGGGCATCCTCATCGATGGCGGCTACGGGAAGATCAAGGGCACCACGTTCCGCATCTCGAACATGGGTGACGAGACCCCGGAGACGATCCAGTCGCTGATCGGGGCCCTCGACGAATCGATGAAGTCGCTTTGAGGTCCAGATCCTCCCCCAACCCATCCGGGCACAAACAAACCGCCACGGTCTCCGCGGCGTTTTTTTGTTTTTGCGGCCGGTGAACCTTCAAGGAAGGACAGCCACGATCGACCAAGCCATTGTGCGATCCTACCCGAGCTGTGCGCCTGCCCGGCTGACCAGGCGGAAGAGAAGTCCAAAGGCAAGCACTGCGTCGACACGCACAGCAACCGGTATTTGCCTCGATTCTGGAATTAGCACTTCCATGTGTAGAATGGATCGTGGACCTCAAGGCGCCGAGGAACTCCTATGAGGCGATGCCCATGCGGGTTTCGAAGAGCGTCCCCCACCCGTCTGGCCAAGAAGACCGCGCAGGAGGGCCCGATGTGACAGACCTATCGGGACGTCCACACGTCCGGACCGCTTGGTGCAATCCTCAGGTCCGGTCTCGATCGGTTACCTCGGCACCGTTGTCCGGTTTTGGAGCCAGACGAAATCGTCTACAGCCTTCGACGAGTTTGATGGAGCGCCTGGCTTGCCGTACCGGATCAGAGCGGGATCCCTCCACTTCCGGATCTCGGAATGACCATCCGCGAAGGAAAGCCCTCCTGCATTGTTGTGGTAGGTCGCTGCATAGTCGACATACCCGGAGCCAACCGGCGCCGGAGGGGGGGTGTGAACGAACCATCCGTCATTAATGGAGTACGGGTTTTCATCGATCGTCACCCAGGTCATTGCGGGGCCTAGGACAAAATCACCCTGCTTCCTATAGGACCTGCCCGATCCCCACGGGTTGATCGGATTCATAAAGCAGTTCATCGCGAGGCTCCGGACTTTCCGGGCGCCGCTGCCGCCGATCGGACTCTTGGTTGTCGCCCGATCCGCAGGGCACTTGTAGACCGAAATCGCGTTCACGTATTTGAAGAGAAGCGAGTCCTGGATGAGGATCGTATTGGTCCAGCTTGGGCCTGTGTGCATCGTGCCCATGCACCATTGGTTCTGCCGGTAGGTCTTGGTGGGACTGTCGCGGTCGATCAAGGAGTCCAGACCCGCGGTAAGACAGATCTGGTCGTTGAAATCCCCGGAATACATGAACCATCCAATCATCAGCTGCTTGGTGTTGTTCATGCATCCTATGCCCTGTGCCTTTGTTTTCGCCTTGCCGAGGGCGGGCAAGAGCATTCCGGCCAGGATGGCGATGATGGCGATCACCACGAGAAGTTCGATTAGAGTGAAGCCGGAACTCCGGGAGGCAGGTTGGGGTCTTGAGTGCATGGGAAGCTTCGGGGAGGAAGTGAATTTTAACACTGTATGGTGGTTGCATAACACACGTTCCGAGGCGTTGCAAGGTTGACCTGTTGGGGTTTGCGAAAGGGGGGGGCGCCTCAGAAGAGGACGGCGCAGGCCTCCATCTGTTTTGCTGAATTCCGGGGATTCTGGAGGCCTTCAGGGGCGTCTCCGAGGCGCGGTGACCTTGATCGGGCTCCCGCCTGCGAGGTATCGTTTCGGTATGGCATCCAGCGGGGTTTCCTGTTTGAGACGTCCGGGTCGACAGGGGTTCACCCTCATCGAGCTGCTCGTGGTGGTCGCCATCATCGCCATCCTGGCGGGCATGCTTCTACCGGCCTTAGGGCGGGCCAAGGCCAAGGCCCAGCAGACCCGGTGCCTCAGCAACCAGAAGCAGATCGGCGTGGCCTACCTGCTGTATTCCGACGACAACGGCGATTTCCTGCCTGTCCAGTGGGGTTGGGGCGCCGGGGGCGGCAAGAAGGGCACCTACAAGCTCGATCCCGGGGTCGCCCTCTCGTTCGGCGTCTCCATCGATCCGACGAATCGTCCGCTGAACCGCTATGCAGCCCCGCCTGAGCTGTACTTCTGTCCGGCCGACAAGGGGGACGAGGAATACAAGGCCACGCACTGCTTTAACGAGTACGGCAATAGCTATCTGCCTCAATTCCAGCACGACTCGTTCCGGGTGAAGCATGTGGTCGGGGATCTCAAGGCGCCGAAGGGGTCCTATGAGGCGACGCCCATGAAAGCGTCTGAGATCGCCCGCAGCCCGGCCAACAAGATCCTTCAGGGGGACTGGACGTGGCACGCCAATCGGGACGTCTACAACGCCCGGACCGCCTGGCACAACCATCGGGGTCAGCCCCGCTACAACATGCTCTTTGGCGACGGGCACGTGGAGTTCTTCCAGTTCCCCAAGGACACTCCCAAGTGGCTCGCCGCACCGCCTCCGGATCCTACCTTCCTGTGGTGGTGACCTGGGTTGCCGTTTTGTGGACCTCCGACATCCTGCGCTGGTGACCGTGACGCCGACCGAACTCGCCGAGCGCCTGCGCTCCGAGTCTCCACCGCATCTTCTTGACGTCCGGGAGGAGAACGAACACGCCCACTGTGCCCTTCTCGGATCCCGCCTCCTGCCGCTCTCGGAACTCGCGGAACGGGTCGAGGAACTGGCCGACTGGCGTACGGCGGAGGTGGTCGTGTACTGCCATCACGGGGTCCGGAGCGCCCATGCCATCGGCTTCCTGAGGCAGCTGGGGTTCCAATGCCTCCTGAACCTCTCCGGTGGCATCGATCGCTGGAGCCTCGAGGTCGATCCTTCGATCCCGCGTTACTGACACCCCGTCGGCCCAGCGCCCTCAAGGGCCAGTCTGGCCCGTGACGATCGTGGTTCCGACGCGCACTGGCCCAGCATCGCATTGGATCCCTCGGAATCCGGCGGGTATCGTCGGCAACCGTCCCGGCATCCGCGATGCGGGGGGACCGCGATGAACTTCGACAAATTCACCATCAAGGCCCAGGAGGCCATCCAGTCGGCCCATAACCTGGCCCAGGAGCTCGGACACCAGCAGCTCGACGGCGAGCATCTGGCCCTGGCTCTCGTGCAGCAGCAGGACAGCCTCATCCCACAGCTTCTCCAGAAGCTCGGTGTCGCCATGCCTCGGCTCACCCAGGAACTCCAGGTGGAACTGGGTCGACGCTCCAGGGTCTCCGGCGGTGGACAGCTGTACCCCAGCCCGGAGTTCCAGCAGATCCTCCAGGCGGCCCCCAAGGAGGCCTCGAAGCTGAAGGACGACTTCACCTCGACCGAGCACCTGCTCCTCGCCCTGATCGACAAGGGCGGCACCGCGCTCCGCAAGGTCCTTTCCGGCCTCGGCGTCAGCCGGGACGGCGTCCTCAAGGCCCTGGTCGAGATCCGGGGCAACCAGCGGGTGACCGACCAGAATCCCGAGGAGAAGTTCCAGGCCCTCGAGAAGTACGGCCGCGACCTCACCGCGCTGGCCCGCAAGGGGAAGATCGATCCGGTGATCGGACGCGACGACGAGATCCGACGCGTCATGCAGGTGCTCACCCGCCGCACCAAGAACAATCCAGTCCTCATCGGCGAGCCCGGCGTGGGCAAGACGGCACTCGTCGAGGGTCTGGCCCGTCGGATCGTCAACGGGGACGTTCCGGAGTCGCTCAAGGACAAGAAGGTCATCGCCATGGACATCGGGGCCATGGTCGCGGGCGCGAAGTACCGCGGGGAATTCGAGGAGCGCCTGAAGGCCTTCCTCAAGGAGGTCACCTCGAGCGAGGGTAAGATCATCCTCTTCATCGACGAGCTGCACACCATCGTCGGCGCCGGCAAGGCCGAGGGGGCGGCCGATGCCGCCAACATGCTCAAGCCGCAGCTGGCCCGCGGTGAACTGCGCGCGATCGGTGCCACCACGCTCGACGAGTACCGGAAGCATATCGAGAAGGACCCGGCCCTCGAGCGCCGGTTCCAACCGGTCTACGTCGGCGAGCCCAGCGTCGAGAACACCATCGCCATCCTTCGCGGCCTCAAGGAGCGCTATGAGACCCACCACGGGGTCCGGATCCAGGACGGAGCCCTCATCGCCGCCGCGACGCTGTCCCACCGCTACATCGCCGACCGGTTCCTGCCCGACAAGGCGGTCGACCTGGTCGACGAGTCCGCCTCGCGGCTCCGCATGGAGCTGGATTCCAAGCCCACGCCGATCGACCAGCTGGACCGGCAGATCATGCAGCTCGAGATCGAGCGCACCGCGTTGGCCAAGGAGAAGGATGCTGCGGCCCAGGAGCGCCTCAAGCGCCTCGAGTCCGAACTGGCCAACCTCAAGGAGCGGCAGAGCCACCTCAACGCCCAGTGGCAGAACGAGAAGACCGCCCTCGATGCGGTCAGCGCGGTCAACGTCCAGATCGAGGAGGCCAAGACCCAGCTTGAGGGTGCCAAGCGTCAGCACGACCTCGGCAAGGCCGCCGAGATCGAGCACGGCCGGATCCCGGAGCTGCAGCGTCGGCTCGCCGCCGCGGAGAAGGCCCTCAAGGAGATCCCGGGCGAGCAGCGCCTGCTCTCGCAGGAGGTGGCCGAGGACGACATCGCCCGGGTCGTGGCCACGTGGACCGGTATCCCCGTGACGAAGCTGCTTGAGGGCGAGCGGGAGAAGCTGGTGAAGATGGAGGATCGGCTGGCCGACCGGGTCGTCGGACAGAAGGAGGCGGTGCACGCCGTGTCCAATGCGGTCCGACGCGCCCGGTCCGGTCTCCAGGATCCCCAGCGTCCGATCGGATCGTTCCTGTTCCTCGGGCCGACCGGCGTTGGAAAGACGGAGCTCGCCCGCGCGTTGGCCGAGTTCCTGTTCGATGACGCCCAGGCCATGGTCCGCATCGACATGTCCGAGTACATGGAGAAGCACGCCGTCTCCCGGCTCGTCGGCGCCCCTCCGGGCTACGTCGGGTTCGAGGAGGGCGGACAGCTCAGCGAGGCGGTCCGACGTCGCCCCTATTCCGTGGTGCTGTTCGACGAGATCGAGAAGGCGCATCCGGACGTGTTCAACGTCCTGCTGCAGGTCCTCGACGACGGCCGGCTCACCGACGGGCAGGGGCGCACGGTGGACTTCAAGAACACCATCGTGATCCTGACCTCCAACATCGGGTCGCCGATCATCCAGGAGCATTTCCTCGATGGCCGCACCACGGTTGGGGCTCGCCAGGCGATGGAGGACAAGGTGAAGGCGGAGCTTCGGAAGCATTTCCGTCCGGAGTTCCTCAACCGCCTCGATGACGTGATCATCTTCCACAGCCTCGACGAGGCGGAGTTGGCGCGGATCGTGGACATCCAACTGGCCGGGGTCCGCAAGCGCCTGGCCCAGCAGCAGTTCACCCTCGAGGTGGATGAGGCCGGCAGGCGGCTGCTGGCGCGGGAGGGCCATGATCCCCAGTTCGGGGCGCGTCCGCTCAAGCGGGCCATCCAGGAGAAGCTCCTCGATCCTCTTGCGACACGGATCCTCGCGGGCGATTTCAAGCCGGGCGACCGCATCCGGGTCACCACCGGACGCGAGGACGAACTCGTGCTGGACCGGGAGTGAAGGGTCCCACGCCGCCCTGATGAAGGATGAAGTGGGATCTCACACGGGGGCGCGGAGATGCGGAGGAATCAAGGGGGGAAGGCCTCTTGGAGATTTCTGGCACGACGGTGGGTGGACCTCCATGACCGTTCGTGACGGGAGGCCCAACCCGAAGAACAGCCCAAGACGTTCTTGCCGAGGACTCTGCGACTCGGTTCGGACGCTGGATTGGCAGCCGGCTCTGCGCCCCCCCGTTTCTCTTCCTCCGAGTCTTCGTGTCTCGGCGTGGGTTTCTTCCTCGTCCCTGCGCGAGTCCCGTCAGGCCAGAATCCCACGAATGATCTCGGGTTCGACCACGCCGGTCAGCTTCTGGTCGAGTCCGCCGTAGAAGTAGGTCAGGCGCATCGGGTCCAGTCCCATGAGATGGAGAATCGTGGCGTGGAGGTCCCGGACGTGGTGCTTGTCGACGGCGGCCTCGTGGCCGAGCTCGTCGGTCTCGCCATAGCTGGTCCCGCCCCGGACACCGCCGCCGGCCAGCCAGTAGGTGAAGCCCTTGGGGTTGTGGTCCCGTCCGCCCTTGTCGCCCTGCGACAGCGCCTGTCGTCCGAATTCACCGCCCCACACGACGAGGGTGGAGTCGAGGAGCCCGCGTTGTTCGAGATCCTCGAGCAGCGCCGCGATGGGGCGGTCGATCTCCGGTCCGTGGATCCGGAGGTTTTCCTCGACGCCGTTGTGGGCGTCCCAGTTCTGCTGCTGATGGCCACCGCCATGATAGATCTGGATGAATCGCACTCCGCGCTCCACCAGTCGGCGCGCGATGAGGCATTGGCGGCCGAACGGGGCGGGCCCCAGGGCGAGCGGGTGGTCGTCGGGCTTCGGTTCATGGATCCCGTAGCGTTCGAGGGTCCGGTTGGATTCGCGGGAGAGATTGAGGGCGTCCGGGGCACTGCGCTGAAGCTGGAAGGCGAGCTCGTAGCTGGCGATGCGGGCCTGGAGTTCGGAATAGCCGGGACGGCTCGCCAGGTGGCCCGCGTTGAGATCGTTCAGGGTCGAGATGATGTCCCGCTGAGCGTTGGCCGGGGTGGCGTCGGCCGGGTCCAGGTTGAGGATCGGATTGCCGGCGGCACGGAAGACCGTCCCCTGGTAGGCAGCCGGCATGAAGCCGCTCGACCAGTTGGCGGCACCACTGATCGGTCCGCCCCGGGGATCCAGCATCACGACGTAGCCCGGCAGGTTGGCGTTCGATGAGCCGAGCCCGTAGGACATCCAAGATCCCATGGAAGGCCAGCCCTGAAGGACCCTCCCACTGTTCATCTGGATCATCGCTGAACCGTGCGCGAAGGAATCGGCATAGAGCGACTTCACCACGGCCAGCTTGTCCATGTGACCGGCAAGGTGCGGCAGGACGTCGCTGCACCAGAGGCCGGACTGGCCGTGCTGTCGGAAGGTCCGCTTTGAGCCAAGCAGGGTCCCTGGCTTGATGTCGCGTCGCCGCTGCTCCAGCGAGGCCGTCTGTCCGTGTCGACGGTTCAGCTCCGGCTTGTAGTCGAAGAGGTCCATCTGGGACGGACCGCCGTACATGAACAGGAAGATGCAGGCCTTGGCCTTCGTCGGATGATGCGGCGGGCGGACCCGCATCGGATCCTGTCCCAGTGTGCGTGCGACGTCTGGCCGGTCGAAGAACCCGTCGGCCTGGAGGAGTCCGGACAGGGCAAGCCCGGTGAATCCGGCCCCGAACTGGGCGAGGAAATCACGACGGGCACCGCAGCAGAGTCCTGCGCCGGGAGGGAGGGGGTTAGTCGACATAGGCCACTTCATTGAGGTTCAGGACCATTCGGCACACGGACTCGAGGGCCTTCCTCCTCGCCCAGTCGTCCGGGCGACGGCTCCAGAGGGGGACTTCCGATCCGCCAGCGGACCATCGGGCGTGATCGAGGCTCGCCGCGGCGCCCCAGGCCCGAAGGCCCAGACCGCCGGTCGTGGGCACCGAGCCCGGGAGGGAGGCTTCCAGCGCGGGTTCCGCGGCTCCGTCCAGGAAGATCCGGCAGCGGTCCCGGGTGATGTGGAGTAGCAACGGGATCCGGTCGCCCTGCAGGGGAAGGTTCTCGCCGCGCACCAGGGTTTCCTCGCCCTGGGGTGTAAGGCGTCGGATCCGGGCCCGTCCCTCGCGGGGTTCGATCACGAGTTCGAATCCGGTCTCGGGTTCGCCTGGCTTCGCCCCAGGGACAACCCGCCACAGGACACCGACCTGGGTGCAGGAGACCTGTGGGATCAGATCCGCCAGGAATTCGCCTTCGACAGGGGTCACGTCGGTCCGCAGCACATACGGTCCCCGGCCAGCCTCGAGGGCCTTGTTGCCTTCGTATTCCCGGGGCCACCATCCCTTGTGCGACTGCCAACCCGGACCGGGCGGCAGGACGAACCGGTCCGCGGGCAGCGCCTGGAAGTACGGTGTCGACAGTGTGTCGGGGACATCCGGGATCACGACGAGACGCTCGGCGAGCTGTCGCCAAAGGGATTCCTGTCGGTCCAGGAACCGTCCCAACGCCTCGACTTCCTTGGGCCGGGGCCGGCGTCCGGTGGCGCGATTCCAGATCCGCCCGAGCACCGCCGTGGACGTGGCGTCTCCCGACTCCAGGATCACGGCGCTGACGAGGGCCGCAGCCTGTTCGTGGACGAATGTGTCGTTCAACAGCATCAGCGCCTGGGTTGGGACGGTCGTGGTCGGCCGTTCTCCGAGGGGCGAGGTGGCGTTGTTGTAGTCGAAGGTCTCGAACAGCGGGACCATCGAGGTCCGGCGCACGTAGGCGTAGACGCTCCGGCGTGCCCGGGCCCCTGGGGAGGACACCTCCCAGTCGGTGCCCGGACGTGATCCGCCCGCGAGCACCTCGCCGCTCAAGGAGGGGAAGAACCCGCGGCCGCCGGCGGCGAGGTTCAGCTCCCCGGAAATGGCGAGCAGGCTGTCCCTGAGGGACTCCGCGTCGAGCCGACGCAGGTTCTGGCGCCACAGCAGCTCGTTGCCCGGGTCCTTGGCCAGGGCTTCGGGGGAGGTGGTGGCGGAGGACTGTTTCCAGGTGGCCGAGGTGAGGATGCGACGGTGGAGGGCCTTCACCGACCAGCCGTTCCGCATGAAGTCGGCGGCAAGCCAATCCAGGAGCTCCGGATGGGACGGCACGCTGCCGACGCGTCCGAAGTCCGTCGTGGTCCGTACGAGGCCGCGTCCGAAATGGTGGTGCCACACCCGGTTGACCATCACCCGCGCCGTGAGGGGATTCGACGGGCTGGCAATCCAGTCGGCCAGTGCCTTGCGACGTCCCGAGGTCGAGTGGGATGTCCCACCGCCGGTCTGGGTTGGTTTTTGGACCGACAGGGTCCCACCCCCGGCGGCACGAAGGGTACCGGGAACAACCGGAGCGCCCGGCGATCGGGGATTGCCACGCGCCAGCACGTGGACGTCGGGGGTGGAGCCGTCCCGCTCACGGGCCGCGAGGGCCCAGTCGAACGGAGGGGCCTGCTTCTGGAGCGCAGCGATGCGGTCCGACAGCGATTTGCGGGTCGATTCGTCGGGGGCCGCGGCCTTCTCGGCTTCGAGGGCTTCCCTTCGGCGCTGCTGGTCGGCCCGCCACGCGGCGATCTGTTCCGGTCCGACGAGCGGCGCGAACAGGGGGGAATCCAGTCCGTGCGCCGCGGTTTCGCCGGTGCGGAGGGGGCGGAACACCGAGAGGAGCGAGTAGTAGTCCTCCTGCGGGATGGGGTCGAACTTGTGGTCGTGACATCGCGCGCAGCCGACGGTCAGACCCAGGAAGGCGGCTCCACTGGTGCTCACCATGTCGTCGAGCTCATCGAACTCGGCCTGCAGTCTGTCGTCGGGCTCGTCGTCGTGGACCCCAAGCCGGAGGAACCCTGTGGCGATGACGCCATCCTGCCAGGCCTGTCCGATCGACCCATCGGCCTCGCGGAGTGCGTCGCCGATCTCATCGCCGGCCAGCTGTTCCCGGATGAACCGGTCGTAGGGTGTGTCCTGGTTGAAGGCGCGGATGACATAGTCGCGGTAGCGCCAGGACTCGGCCTTCTCGGCATCGCGTTCATAGCCGTTGCTCTGGGCAAACCGGACAACATCGAGCCAGTGGCGTCCCCAGCGTTCCCCATAGCGGGGACTGGCCAGCAACGCTTCAACCTCACGGTCCCATGCGGCGTGGGATGGATCGCGTTCGAACCGGGCAATGGCCTCGGAGGTGGGGGGGAGTCCGATGAGGTCGAACCAGAGGCGTCGGATCAGCTCGGCCGGCCTGGCTTCCCGATTCGGTCGGAGTCCGAGGGTCTCGAGCCGCGCGCGGACGAAGGCGTCGATGGGGTTTGACGGGGGTGGTCCCTGGGTGGCTGGGATGGCGGCAGACCTCACGGTCTCGAACGCCCACCAGTTGGTGGCGCCCTCGGATGCCGTGGCGCGGCTGGCGATGGGGCTCCGGATTGCGGAAAGGAGTGCCGCGAGAATCACGGCCCAGAACCTTGTTCCGCATCCTGTTGCGGGACGGGGTCGGAGGGAGTTTCCCGATGTGAATGCCGAACGCATCGAACCCTGGGACCATGGCCCGATCCGTTTAATACCTCAACGTCGGTCCTGACCCTCGAAGACGCGCGGAGGGGATAAGACCCACACGGAGGCGCGGAGACGCGGAGGGAAGACGGGGAGAGATGGGGAGGAAAAAAGTCAGGGGAACCGGGTGGGGCAGGGCTCCTTCTGGCCGGATGCCGAAGGCGTCGGGGCGAGTTGAGAGGTGAGCGTTGAGAGTTGAGTGTTCAGACACACCTCGGACAGGCCCCCCGTGTCATCGGAAGCCGCCGGCACCCATCGGTGGGTGATGCAGTGCCCTGCATCACGGGGTGCGGGAGCACCGAACCCGGTCGGGACCTGAGGGACCCGGTCCCGACCGGGGTGTCGTCCGACACGATCGGAAGGGTGGTTCCCGAGATCCTTTGGACATGCGACTGGATCTCCAGCGCGGCCAGGCGGGCGGACGGCGAGGGCCTTGCGGCGGTCACGATGGACGCCAGCGGTTTGCCGTCGCGGGTCAGGCGGACACGCGTATCCGCCAGCGCGATCGATTGCAGGGCGACAAGCCCCACCATCAACAGGCGGCAGCGGTCGAGGATTTGGGTCAACATCAGGTGTCGGAAGAGGTTTATGGTCACGACGGGGTTCGAAAAGACTACCAAGGTCCGAAGGGCGGGGAAGCGTGTTCCCCGAAGCATGGGCGGGGCCCACCGTGATTCCCTGAGATGATTTCCAGGTCGAAGTCCGTGAGGCCACCGGTACCTTCCCGGCATGGTTCGACGGGAACAGTCGTGGTCCGTAGGCCACCCTTGGTTTCGAGCGACGATCGGGTCCGGCATGGCGTGGGCGATGGCGCTGGGATTCGTCTTGATGACGCGGCTGCTGGCGCAGGAGAGCCTGGGACTCAACGCGACCCAGGACGGCGCAGGACGCATCCGGGTGAGCAGCGTCGGCGCCAGGGATACCCTACAGCTCCTGGAACGCAGCCGGGACCTCAGGGCCTGGACCGAGGCGGCGCGCGCCGTGCAGGGCTTCGAGGGGTTCGCGGTGTCGGGATCCGACGCCGCGACGGAGTCGGAGTTCTTCCGGGTCCGTTCCCGTCCCGTGGAGGGTTCGGATGATTGGGGCAACCAGGTCCGGATCCCTGACGATCCCTTCCTGTCGGCCCCCGGGGATCCCTCCAGCGGCGGATTCCGCTGGCTGAAATTCACCCTCCGACTCGACACCCCGGGCCTTGTCCATTTCCAGGACAGCGCCCGTCAGCCGTTCCACTACGGCTTCATCCGACAGCGTCTCGCAGGATTCGAGGGCCTGTCCCCGGAGGCGGTGGATGCGGTGTCGCTTCGGAACACCGGGCAGCGTCTCGTGCTGGGAGCGGTCCTGCTGCCGGAGGACCTGGCCCTCCGGGAAATCGGGATCCAGATCATTGGGCAGGAGGCCTTCCCGGTCGATCGGGTCGTGGAGTGGCTGGGGCAGGTCCGACGGGCGCTCGTCCTGCCGCCCGGCTGGACGGCCCGCTATGTCCCGACCGTGGAGCAGGAGACCCTCGGGCCGACGGATCTCCTCCGGTTGGAAGCCGCGGGATTCCCGGTGGCGTCGGTCTCGCGATGGATCCGCAAGGACGAGGTCTACAGCGCCGGCTGGGCCCACGGGCGGATCCGCTTCGTGCCGACGGCGGAGATCCAGGCTGCGTTCGTTGCGGGTCGACTCCGTCCGGAGGATCTCCTCCTGACCGATGCCGTGCCTGCGGAGATCCCGGTCGTGGCGGGCACGATCACCCTGAGCCCTGCCACCCCGAATTCCCACGTGGCGATCCTCTCGCAGTCGTTCGGCGTCCCGTTCGTCCATGTCGCGGACCCGGCCCGTCAGGCCGAACTGAGGTCGTGGGAAGGGCAGGAGGTCCTGATGGTGGCGGGTTCCAGCACCGGCGGGGATCCGATCCGGTTCGTCCCTGTGGACGGGTATCTCACGGAGGGACAGAAGGCGGCGCTGGCGAAGGCCAAGGCTCCGGTCCGTCTCGCGGTGGTTCCGATGGAGCGCCGTGGGGTGATCCATGTGCCTGCCGAGGACCTGAAGCCGGAGGACCTCCGCCACGTTGGGGGGAAGGCGGCGAACTATGGCACCCTCGTCCGGGCGGTGCCGGACCATGCACCACGTCCGGCCCTGGCGTTCACCTTCGATCTCTGGATGGACTTCCTCGACCAGACCCTGCCCGGGGGACGGACGCTGCGGGCCACCTTGGGCGATCGACTTCGCGGTCATGTGTACCCGCCCGACATGGCCCGGCTCTCGGCGGATCTGGCGGCGATCCGGCAGCTGATCCGGGACGGCGCGGAGTTCTCCCCAGCGCAGAAGGAGGCGATCGTGTCGGCCCTCGGGACGGTCCATTCCGGCGGGAACCTGCGGTTCCGGAGTTCCACCAATGTCGAGGACAGCGAGCAGTTCTCCGGGGCGGGTCTGTACGACAGCTACAGCGGATGTCTCCTGGATGACACGGACGGCGACGCGGCGGGACCGTCCCGGTGCGATCCGGAGGAAACGGGGGAACGCGGGGTCTTCCGGGCGTTGAGACGGGTGTATGCGAGCTTCTACAACGACAACGCCTTCCTCGAGCGGCTGCGTCATGGCGTGGACGAATCCACGGTGGGCATGGCGGTTCTGGTGCACCGGTCCTTTCCCGATGAGATCGAGACGGCCAATGGGGTGGCGACGTTCCGGGTGACCGCGGCGGGTTCCCGGGAGACCCTGGCCTACAGCGGTGAACTGGTGCTCCAACCCGGCGCGGAATCGGTCGCGAATCCCGATCCCTCCTCGCGGCCGGAGGTTGTCGCGGTCTCAAGGATCCCCGGCATGGCGCCGACGCTGGGCGTCGTCCGCCGGGCCGGCCGGGTGCCGCTCGGCGGCACCGTGCTGGAGTGGACCCGCGGCTACGACTCGCTCGTGGAGGTGTTGGAGTCGGCGGTCCTGGCGTTTGCCCAGGCCCGGCCGGGTCGGGAGACCCTCGCGGTGGACCTCGAGTTCAAACGGGTCGCCCCGGGAAGCCTCGTGGTGAAGCAGGTCCGCGAGATCCCGTCGAATCCCGTCGGCACCCGTCCGCCGCCCTTCACACTCTCGGAATCGGCCGCCTTCGAGGTCTTCCAGCACCACGGCAAGGACCTGTTCGCCAACCATCGACTCAAGTCCTTCTGGCGCTTCCCAAGTCTGGTGTTCGCCGGGGAACCCGGGACCGCCGGGTTCGACGTGCTGGTGGATCTGACCCATCACGACGGCACCTCGATCCGGAGGCGGTCGGGTCGGATTGGTTCGTTTCCAGGAGCCAGCATCACGGCCTCGGGCGCCACGGTGACGTACCGATGGAACTGGCCGGATGGGGGCCTTCGCGGGGCGTATACGATCGTGGCGACGTTCCCCAAGGCGCCGGATCCGAGGCAGCCGCTGTCCTGGGTCGATGCGCTGCAGGTGGACTTCAAGGCGGCGTATGAGGTGCCGCAGCCGGCCTTCGATGCCGAGGGAGTCCGGAAGACGGTGACCTCGGAATCCACCCGGCTGGTGCCGTTGTCCCGGATCATCACGGGATCGCTGCCGCGTCAGCGTCGGATCCGAAAGGGTGCGGTCGAGGTGGCGGTGGACTACACGCTGTCGTTCCTGAAGTTCGGCTATCCGGGGATCGGGATCTACGACACGAAGAGCTGGCCGCTGGTGGAGTGGCGGGGAACGACGCTGACGGGGTTCACCCGGGAGCCGATCCGCCTGACGGGGACGTTCTCACAGACCTACGATTCGATACGGCACAACTTCTTCGAGGTGTTCCTCTTCGAACCGGCCCTGGATCCCGGGGTGTCGTCCGAGGTGCTGACGGAACTGAGCGCGGCCAACATCCGTCGAATCCGCGTGGAATATGGTGATTTCAGGAGCTCGGAGGTCTGGATCGAAGGCTGGGATGGCGTGGTGCGGAAGGGGAGGTGAGAGGAGGAGGGTCACACGTGGACGCGGAGACACTGAGGGAGGAACGTGGAGGAGAAACGGAAAGCAGGGTTGAGGCACCGAGTATCGGGCTCACGGCTGCATGACATTGCCGATGCCGAAGGCCTCGGTGGGTGGGTGATGCAGTGCCCTGCATCACCGGGCGCGGCAGCGCCCACCGCACGCCACGGACCGACCTCCGTGGCGTCCCCAGCGGGTCCGCGAGGAGTTGACCGACCTCGTGTTCCAGCCGGGATCCTCTGACGCTGCAGACGCCCCGTCCCCTTCACGGATGCGCCACGTGCAGCGGATTGGGATGGGCCGGTGGCGGAGCACAGCCCAACCCGCATCGCCTCTGTCTTGATCTCCCCGCCTTTTCTCCGCTCCTCCGTGTCCCCGTGTGACCCTCTTCTTCCGTCCGAGGGGAGCGCGGCACCGGCCCATGAAAAAACCCGCCGCGGTGGATCCCGGGCGGGTCTTGGACTGGGAGGGTGTGTGATCAGCTCCCCGACTCGGTCTTCTCGCCGGACTTCTTCCAGCCGGCGATGCCCTTCGAGTAGTGCTTGACATTGGTGTAGCCCAGCTTCTTGGCGGCGGCGGCACCGGCCTTGTAGGCCGAGCAGCGCTCGTTGCCGCAATAGGCGACCACGAGGGTTCCCTTTTCGGCCGGAAGCACCTTCGCGAGCTTGCCCTCGACCTTGTCGAAATCGAGCGCGCCCGGAATGTGTCCTTCCTGCCAGCTCTCGGTGCCGTTGACGTCGAGCAGGACGACCTTCTTGGCGGCGATGGCCTGTTTGAGGTCCTCGGTGGAGATGCTGGGGAAGGCGTCATCGGCGAGGGCCAGGAAGGCCGAGGCGACGACGGCGAACAGTGTGGTTATAGTGCGTTTCATTGACGTATCCGGATGATAATCGGACCTGTCCGATCGTCAACGGATCGATCCCGCGTCTTGCGATGTCCTGGCCCGGGTGATACCCACCTCCGGGTTCCGGGCGTGTGGCGCAGCGGTTAGCGCAGCAGTTTTACACACTGTTGGTCGGGGGTTCGAATCCCTCCTCGCCCACCATCCTCCACATCGGCCTCTGCAGGGCCGTGGCTGTGGGTCAGGGCTGCGCTGCGGGGCGACGGAGTGTGAAGCTGCCGTCGTCTCCATCGCTCGTGTACTTCGAGTCGAACTGGATCGATGTGATCCGCCCCTCCTGGTCGAACCGCCACCCATACACCTTCTCCTGGCCTTCGAAGACGAAGACATCGTCCTGCCAGGAACCCTTCAGGGTCGTGCGGAACGTCCCGCTGAACACGACATGCCACCAGGCCTTGAAGCGGGCGCGGTAGTCCGTTTCGGACACCCGGGTGATGACCGCCTTGAGCCGATCCTGGTGGTCGTTGTTGGAATTCTGCCAGGTACCTTCCCAGGCGCCGGTGATGTCCCTCGGGTCGGCCGGCTGACGCGAGGCCGCCTTCCACTCGCGCGAGAAGGTGCATCCGGAACCGAGGAGGCTGAGTCCGATGAGGCAGGAAAGCAGGGCGTGATGGCGCGTCATGGTGAGGAGGCTACCTACCCGGGATCCACGAAGGAAAGCCCGACGGCCCATCTTCCGGCTGGGGGCGTTGCGGACCTGTGGAGGAGCCGCCAGAGGGGTGATGGCCTCCCGATGACCGCGGCGGCGGGATCTTGGGCTTGGGTGTCGATTCGAGAATCTGGGACAGCCCCGTCCCTCGGCTTGACAAGCCAATCGGGGATCCAAGGCTGTCCATCCTCCCGGAACCCCGCATCATGCAAATCCTCTTACAGTTCACTGACCCAACGGCAGCGTGCGATTCAAGTCAGTCGGCTCGCATGCCGTCTCGCCCTCGTGGTCGCATCCACGCCCAGGTCCTGGAGGTCACAGCGAAACACATCCGGCTGGATCCTCCGGACTCACGGTATGCATCGCTCTCCCCGATTCCGGGGTGGCGCGGGTTCACCCTGATCGAACTCCTGGTGGTCATCGCCATCATTGCCATTCTGGCGGGCATGCTCTTGCCAGCCTTGGCCAAGGCGAAGACGAAGGGCCAGGGGATCATGTGCATGAACAACACCCGCCAGCTCATGCTGGCGTGGCGGCTGTATGTGGAGGACAACGGCGGACGGATCCCGCCGGCCTATTCGGACAACCCGGCGAACAACTCGTGGACCTACGGGATCCTCGACTGGAACACGAGCAACCGGGACAACTGGGATGTCACCAACACGCTCATGAAGGGCACCATCTGGGGCTACACCGGTAAGACCCAGAAGATCTACAAGTGTCCGGCTGACCAGTTCATGACCAAGGGCGGGACACCACGCGCCCGGCTCCGGAGCAACTCGATCAATTCCTGGGTAGGCATGCACGACGGGAAGCCGACATGGTTCGGCAACAGCCCGCCGTGGCGGATGTTCCTCAAGGAGACGGATTTCGTGGAGGCGGCGAACACGTGGGTCTTCGTGGACGAGCATCCCGACAGCATCAACGATGGGTTCTTCTGCACTGACATGAAGCCGGCTCCCAATCTGGCCAGTGCGGTCCTGCCGGATTGTCCGGCCAGCTATCACAATGGGGCCTGCGGGTTCGCCTTCGCGGATGGCCACTCGGAGATCAAGCGCTGGGTGGATCGTCGGACAAAAGTCCCGGTGAAACGGGGCGACTACCAGTCTGGAAACCAGGCGAACAACAAAGACATCGAGTGGCTGTGGAGCAAGACCACGCAGCGGCTCAACTAGGCCCCGTCGATGCTCCGCCGTTGAATCAGGCACTGCTGACCAGTAGAACAACGCGGTTTTCATGACGCTTCCGATCCGAATTGTTCCGTATGGGCTCCTCGTGATCCTGATGGTCTTTTCCCTGTCGCAGTTCCGGAAGGCCTACACGACCCAGGGCAGTGCCCGACACGAAGCGGCCCTTGTCGGGGAGGAGTCGGTGGAGTCGGCCCAGGCCCAACCCGCCACGACAGAGCCTCAAGCGCCGGGGACCAACGCCGTATCGGCGGCTGTCGGTGGTCTGACCAAACCCCCGGCAACTTCTGTGGTGCCTTCGACGGGGGTGTCGACCCCATCCACGACTGGGGCATCCACCCATGGGGTGTCCCCCGAAAAACCGACATCCCCCAAGGACTCGGCTTCGGGCTCGGTGCCAAGTCTCGGGCTCTTCGTGATTTCTCTGCTCGGATTGGGGGGGCTTGTGGCGTGGGACGTCGCCCGCTACCTGGGAGAGCGGTCGTCGAAGGGCATGATGGCCGAGGATTGGCTCGAGCGGAAGGATCCGGAATACGAGAAGGCCGAGGAGGTCTGGGCCAACGGACAGCATCTCGACGCCATTGCGCTCATGCGGGAATACCTGGGGCGCAATCCCCGCGAGCAGCATGTGGCGATCCGCATTGCCGAGATCTACGAGAAGGATCTTGGAAACTCGCTGGCAGCTGCGCTTGAGCTCGAGGAGGTGCTGCAGAGGAAGCTGCCCCGTGAGAAGTGGGGCTGGACCGCGGTGCGTCTTTCGAACCTGTACTCGGGCCGTCTGAACCAGCCGGAGAAGGCCCTTCAGCTGCTGGAGCGGATTGTGAACGAGTATCCCGAGACGGGTGCGGCGAAGAAGGCGCGTCAGCGGCTGGGACTTCCAGAGCCCGAGGTGGCGGTCGAATCGGTTGAGGAGGAATCAGACGACGAGGGATCCGATGATTCACCGCCGCCCCCGCCCGAACCTCCCTCTGGACTGCCCAAGGGATTCCGTCCGAAGGGCTGACGGACGGGTTTTGGGAGCAGGCGATGCCATCCGCCCCGCGGAACAGAGCCCAGCTCACCGGGGTTCCTGGACCATGATCTCCAGAGGGTCGTCGTTGGGAAACGGCGTCCAAGGTTGAATCTTCAGCAGCTGGGTCCACCCCTTCCGGCAGGACTCCGCGGTTGACAGGCAGACGAACACATCGGCCGATTAACGTTCCTGGAGCCAGCGTTGTGAAAGGAGTTGGGGTGTCTCGGAACCGGCGCTACCTTTTGAAGGGGGTTCCGTTGAGCCTTCAGTCCGGGTGACGAATCGACCACCAATGATCTCTATCCTCGTCGCACTCCACCTGATGGCCTCTGGTCTGGCGCTCCTCACCGGAGGGCTTGCGCTGGTATCGTCTGGACGCGGTGCTCGGGCTGGGCTGGGGTGGATCGGACTGATCTATGTGGGCTCGGTTGGAGTCATGAGTGGCACCGCACTGGGGTTGTTCCGCGAGACCGGTGGAGTGCATGCGCTTCATGGAGTGGCGATCGTCTCGCTGATGCTCGCCGTGCCGCCGGGATGCACGATGATCCGGTATCCGGGTGCTGCAGCGATCGTCCTCAACCATCGAGGAACACTTTCGGCCACCTATCTGATCCTGCTGGTGTCCACAGTGCTGGAGACTGCCCGGCGCCTTGTCGCCCCACTCCTGGCCGCCTCGGGGTTCGAGGCCTGGGAGGCCTATTGGGGTGTGGTCGGCCTGCTAGCTGCCGCCATGGCTGTCCTGGGGCTTCGTCTGACGCGGAAACCCGGGGAATGGAACATCGGCGACGCAGACAGAGGCATGGGTAGGCAAAGGTGATGAGGAAACCGGCGGCGTTGGGAAACCGGGACCGGGCTCCATCCGACTCTGTGATCGAACTTCGCGGCTTCTGCACGCTAGACTCCACTCCATGACGGCATGATCACCTACAATCCCAAGGACTGGTGGAAGCTGATCTTCGCGTTCCACCGAACCGATTCCTTCCGGATGCTGCTGCCGGGCATGGTGGCTGTCGGGGTCTACACCGCCGGGGTCGCGTACCTGGAGACCCAGCTGTTCCACGTCACGTTCAGGAACACGACGCTCGTGCACTCCCTGATCGGGTTTGTCCTGTCGATGCTCCTGATCTTCCGGACCAACACGGCCTATGACCGATGGTGGGAGGGGCGGCGGCTGTGGGGTGGACTCGTGAACACGTCCCGGAATCTGGCCCTCAAGCTCCAGGCCCTGCTGGGACCGGAGGCGACCGCTGACCGGGCGATGTTCAGGGCGCTGATCCTCAACTTCGTGGTCGCCGCGAAGGAGCACCTCCGGCAGGACGTCCGGGCCGAGTCCCTGCAGGCTGCAGGTTCCCATCCGGTCGAGGCGTTTCTCGGGGCGCGACATGTCCCCAACCGCATCCTGGCCATCCTGTTCTCCGAGGTGATCCGACTCCAGCAATCCGGCCGCCTCACCGGGGAGCAGCTCCTGTTCCTCAACGCCGAACTTCAGTCCTTCGCCGACACCCTCGGCGCCTGCGAACGGATTCGGAAGACGCCGATCCCCTACGCCTACAGCCTGTTCCTGAAGAAGATCATCTTCCTCTACGTGTTCACGATGCCGATCGGATTCGTTCTGGACTACGGCTACTGGGCGGTGCCTGTGGTGGCGTTCGTGTTCTACGCCTTCGCGAGCATCGAGGTCATTGCCGAGGAGATCGAGGACCCGTTCGGCACGGACGCCAACGATCTGCCGCTCGACTCGATCAGTGACACCATCCGGGCAAACCTCGAGGAGATCCTCTGACGAAGTTGGTGGGTTCAGCCAGGCGTCGACAGACGCGCAATCGCCTCGTGGACGGCGGCCACGAGCGCCTGCACGCGGACCCCGAGCGGCCAGTCGCTCGGAGCCTCAAGCGTGTAGCCGAGCGGACACTTGTGGGCCCCCAGCCAGAGAGCCTCGGGCCACTCCGGGCGGACCTCCGGATCGAAGTCCGGACGGATGATCCCGGGTTCGCTCACGTTGCGGCCATCGATCAGGGGTGACTCATCGATGGGACAGACCCGGCGGACGGCCCCCACGATCTGTCGCGCCAGCGAGGGCTGCCCCACGCCGTTCAGCTCGTAGGCATAGAACCCGTGGCTCTCCCAGTCCTCATGCAGGAGGAGGGTCAGGTCGAGGCGGGGCAGGGACCGGAGCCATTCGACATGGCCTGCGGTCTCGGGGGAACGGGGATCCCGGTAGTCGCGGTTGAGGTCGATGCCCGAGGGGTGAGATCGATGGTTCCTGCGGATGCCCTCGGGATTCAGGCAGGGGATCAGCCAGAGATCGGCATCCGGCAGAGTTGCCGAGGATTCGAGGAGGGCGAGGGCGGCGACGGGGCCGGCCGGTTCATCGCCGTGGATCCCGGCGGAGATGTAGATGCGTGGCGCGCCTGTCCGCCGTGCCGGCCTGTGGAACGCCGGGCGTTGGGGTTGTGCCGGTGGCAACCGCTGGCACCCCCAACCGTTCGCCGCAGCGGCGGCGACACAGCGGTTGAGCAGGCCATCGATCCCGATGGATTCTCCCCGATATCCGTCCCGGTTGAGTCCCAGCCGCTGCACACCCTCAGCATGCGGAACTCCGCCAGGGCTGCAACCGCGCCTGGGAACCGAGATGGAGGAGCCAACGGCCTCCGCGGATGTCCTTCGCGGATTTACAAGGGGTCCGGCGATCGACATCCTCCGTCTCCGATGACGACGCCCCTCCGGCATGACTGGTCCCTCGACGAAATCCGCCAGCTGCACGACTCTCCGTTCCTCGATCTTGTGTTCCGCGCGGCGGCGGTCCACCGGGAGCATCACGACCCCCTGGAGATGCAGGTGTGCAAGCTGATCTCGGTCAAGACCGGGGCCTGTCCCGAGGACTGCGCCTACTGCGCCCAGTCCTCCCGCTATTCCACCGGCGTCGATGCGGAGCGGATGCTGGACAGGACGACCGTCGTCGAGATCGCCTCCCGGGCCAAGGCGGCAGGCGTTTCCCGGGTCTGCCTTGGTGCCGCCTGGCGCGAGGTGAAGGACAATGGGCAGTTCGACCGGGTCGTCGACATGGTCAAGGGTGTCACCGATCTGGGACTCGAGGTCTGCTGCACGCTGGGAATGCTCTCCGAACCGCAGGCCCGGAGGCTCGAGGAAGCCGGACTCTACGCCTACAACCACAACGTCGATTCCAGCGCCGAATTCTACGAGACGATCATCACGACCCGGACCTACGCCGACCGTCTCAACACGATCGAGAACGTCCGCAAGACGAAGGTGACGGTCTGTTCCGGCGGCATCATCGGACTGGGTGAGCGCGTCGACGACCGGCTCCGCATGCTGCAGACCCTCCAGTCGGTCCGGCCCCATCCGGAGTCGGTTCCGATCAACATTCTGAGCAAGGTGGCGGGCACCCCGATGGCGGGTCAGCCGGATGTCCCCGTCTGGGATGTGATCCGCATGATCGCGACCGCCCGGATCCTGATGCCGGCGTCGGACGTCCGCCTCACCGCGGGCCGGGTCCGCCTCTCGCCCACGGAGCAGGCGCTGTGCTTCCTCGCAGGGGCCAACTCCATCTTCTCGAGCGAGACAGAGTTCATGCTCACGCCGGCCGTGCCGTCGCCGAGCTATGATGCCGACGCCGAACTCCTCCGGGTGCTGGGTCTGGTTCCCCGCGCCCCGTTCGACAATCCAAATGCCCCCCGGGCGGCGGAGCTGGCCTCGCTACAGTCGACTGCCGAACCCGCGACTGCGGTCGCCTGAAATCCCCACGCTTCCCTTCATGGCTGGCATCCTTGATCTGGTGACGGATCTCCCACGACGGGAGGTCCCGGTGGGCGAAACAATTCTGGAGCAGGGGTGTCCCGCGCCATCGATGCTGATCCTGGTCTCGGGCGAGGTGGAGGTGCTCCACGACCAGATCCGCGTGGCGCGGACGGCCGAGCCGGGTGCCGTCTTCGGCGAGATGTCGATCCTGCTGCACCGCAACTGCACCGCGAGCGTGCGGACCCTCAAGCCCAGTGTTTTTGTGAGGGTCGACCAACCCGAGCAGTTTCTCAGGGAGTCCTCGGCGGCCAGCCTCCACGTGGCGGTCCTTCTCGCCCGGCGCCTCGAGGTGCTCAACCGCTACCTGGTCGATGTGAAGACCCAGTACGAGGGCCACGACCATCTTGGGATGGTGGACGAGGTGCTGAACACCCTCATGCACCAACAGCCGCGGAATCCGTCGCGCTGAGCTGTCGGATCACTGCGCCCTCAAGCGACATCCATCGGGCCTCGAGGGTGTCCAGATCGAACTCGATGTGGGTCGGCACGGGGCCGATCTGTTTTCCAGGATTGAACACCCAGGTGTCCCCAGCCCGGTCGATCCACGATCCCTCCGAGTAGAAGGGGGCGTTGTGGATGTGTCCGCAGAGCACAAGATCCGGCCTGTGGTGTTGGATCCATCCGGACAGATGGGGGTCCCCGACGGACTTGCGGCCGGTCCAGCAAGTCCGCGACTCCAGCGGCGGAGCGTGGTGGATCCAGACCCAGCGTTCCTTGGGACGGAGGGCATCTGTCTCCAGCTGCATCTCCAGGGTGGCCCTCGATTCGGCCCCGTCCCACCAAGGGCAGACCGTGAACAGGGTCCCGTTCCGCTCAAAGCTCTCCCCATCCACCCGGACCCGGTCCGAACGGGCCGACTGGAGCCATCGCGCGATGGCCTCGTCGGCCTCGGATCGCTCCGTCCCATCGTGGTTCCCGGAACTCACAAGGAGCTGGCTCTGTTCGCTGATACGGGAGAGGTATTTTTCCACGACGACCACCTGGACCTCCCGGTCGAGTGCCGAACCGAGATCGAGCAGGTCCCCGCCGATCGCCACGAGATCATAATCCCGGGCGTGATCCGCGACCCAGTCGAACTGCTTCAGGGAATAGTGGAGATCGGCGACGAACAGGAGTCGCATGGATCGGAACCGTGGGGATGTGGGCGGGGCGCGTCGAAACAATTGTCCCGAGGGTCGGCGTCGGCTGACGTGTGCCACATGGATCGACTCCGGGGTGGAACTCCTCATCCGCTTCGGGGATCTTCCAGCATGCGGTTGATGCTGTGGCGATTTTTTGGGCCGGTCCTCGGGGTTCTCGTCCTCGGGGATGGGACCCGCGGGATCGGGGCGACGCCCGAGACGAAGGTGTCCTATTCGGCGGCGTATGGCGGCACGGGCACGCAGCCGGAACTGGATCCGGCGAAGGACATGCCGCGGGTACCGCCGACGGCCGCCGCGGAGGCACCCGCGACTTTTGTGGTGAAACGGGGGTTCCGACTCGAGCTGGCCGCCGCGGAGCCGGAGGTTTTCAGCCCTGTCACCCTCGCCTTCGACGAGTTCGGGCGGATGTTCGTGGTTGAGATGGTCGACTACTCGGAGCGGCGGGACGAGACCCCCCATGCGGGCCGGATCCGTCGACTGGAGGACACGGACGGCGACGGGAGGTATGACCGCTCAGTGGTGTTTGCCGACAACCTGCCCTGGCCGACCGCTCTGATCTGTTCGAAGGGCGGGGTGTTTGTCGGGGCGACCCCGGACATCGTGTGGTTGAAGGATCTGGATGGGGACGGGCGTGCCGATGAGCGTCAGGTGGTGTTCACCGGTTTCGGGAGCGGGGCCCCCCGGCTCAACGTCCAGGCCCTCCTCAATTCATTCAACTGGGGCCTCGACAACCGCATCCACGGGGCGACGGGGCCCATCGGCGCGGCAGGGGTTCGGCGGGCCGACGGAGCGGGGGGGAAGCCGCTGGAGCTGCGGGGCAGGGATTTCAGTTTCGACCCGCGGACCTTCGACATCCGCCCCGAGGCCGGCGGCGGACAGTACGGGCTCTCATTCGACACCGACGGCAGGAAGTTCGTCTCCAGCAACAGCGACCATCTCCAGACGATCCTGTACCCCCAGCGCTATGCGGACCGCAACCCGGCAGTGTCGATGCCTGGACCCCGACTCAGCATTGCGTCGGACGGCCCAGCGGCCGAGGTGTTCCGGATCAGTCCTGACGAACCGTGGCGGATCGTGCGGACCCGATGGCGGATCAGTGGGGTGGTGCCTGGTGCGGTCGAGGGTGGGGGACGGGTTTCTGGCTATTTCACCGGTGCCACGGGGGCGACGATCTATCGGGGGGACGCCTATGGGCCGGAGTTCGTCGACAACGCCTTCATCGGTGATGCGGGTGGCAACCTCATCCACCGGAAGGTTCTCCGGCCCGATGGCGTCTCGCTCCAGGCGGAACGCCCCTCCGATGAACGATCCGTCGAGTTCGTCGCCTCGCGGGACACCTGGTTCCGTCCTGTGCACTTCCAGAATGGTCCGGATGGCTGCCTCTATGTGGCCGACATGTATCGGGAAGTGATCGAGCACCCCTGGTCGATTCCCGAGTCGATCAAGAAGCACCTCGATCTGAACAGCGGCAACGACCGCGGGCGCATCTGGCGCATCGTTCCCGAGGAATTCCGACGTCCGAGCCGCTCCCTTCCTGGGACGCTCGATGTGGCGGATCGCGTGGCCGCCCTGGAGAGCGACAACGGGTGGACCCGTGAGACGGCGGCCCGACTGCTCTTCGAGTCGCAGGATCCCCGGGCGGTGCCCGGACTGGAGCGCCTGCTTCTGAAGTCGTCACGTCCGCTCGCCCGGCTGCAGGCCTTGCATGGGCTCGAGGGTCTCTCGGCCCTGTCGGCCAGACGCCATCTAGTTCCGGCGCTGGACGACCCGGATGAACGGGTGAGGGAGCACGCCGTCGCCCTCGCTGAACGTCACCTCCGAAATCCCGGTGATGGCACCCTCCTCGTCCTAGCCCTTGCCCGGCGGGTGGAGGACCCCGCGGTCCGGGTCCGTTTCCAGCTGGCGTTCACCCTCGGAGAGATGCCGTTGAAGGATCGGATCCCATCGATCGTGGGCCTGGCGCGTCGGGACGCCGGGGATCCCTGGATCCCGTGGGCGCTTCTGAGCTCCCTGTCCGAGGGTGCCCCGGAGGTGTTCGCGGCCTCGGTGCGGGACCCGGACTTCCTGGCAAGCCCGGCCGGTCGGGATTGGATCCGTCGGCTCGCGACGCTGATCGGGGCACAAGGGCGCTCTTCGGACATCCGGGAGGTCCTGGACTGGGTGATGGCGGACGGGAACGAGCCCGTGGCGTTCCAGATTGCGACGGCGGTCCTGGAGGGAGCCCGTCGGAGTCCGAATTCCTCGGGATCGCCGGTGGGACGGCAGCGGCTGGAACGACTCGCTGCGCTGGCCCGGTCGGCCGTAGTCGACAACGCCCTGACCGAGGCGCGTCGGATCGAGGCCATCCGGCTGCTCGCCTATCTACCCGACGAGCGTACCCAGGGCGTCCTGGAACCGGTGTTGGTGGGCGGATCGGAGCCGTTGCGCCGTGAGGCGATCCGGACTCTCGCCCGGGCCACTGATGATGCCGTCCCCAAGGCTCTGCTGCGGGAATGGTCCGGCTATCCAATTTCGCTGAGGAACGACGTCCTGAACGTGGTCGTCTCCCGGCGTCCCGGCCTTGTCGCACTCCTCGAGGCCGTGGAATCGGGGGCGTTGCCGAGGGCGGACCTTCCCGCCGCCGTGATCCAGTCGCTCCGGGCGACCCAGGATGTGGATCTTGCCGCGCGGGTCGGGCGGCTCTTCCCCCCGGGTCCCGATGCCGCCGCACGGTCGGCATCCTTTGCCCCGGCGCTGTCGATGGAGGGTGATGCAGGGCGGGGAAGGGCGGTCTATCGTGAGCGCTGTGCCTCCTGCCATCGGTCGGGTGCCGATGGGATCCGACTCGGTCCCGACCTGGTCACGGTGAGGTCGGCCGGACGGGATCGCCTGCTCGCGAGCATCCTCAATCCCCACGCGGAGGTGGCCCCCCAATACATCGCCTTCCGGGTCGAAACGCGGGACGGGGAACAGCATGTCGCTGTCATCGAACGAGAGACCCCGTCGGCTGTGACGCTCCGGATGGGTGCGGGACAGGAGCTCACGCTCCCGCGGTCCCGGGTCCGGAGCATGGCCAGTTCCGGGCAGTCCCTGATGCCCGAGGGTCTCGCCGACGGGCTTCCTGTACAGTCGATGGCGGATCTCCTCGAGTTCATCGCCAACGCCGAACCGCCGGTGTCCGGCCGATGACGCGAGGACCGCGGTAGAGGACAGGGGGCGTTGGAATCCTCCACCTCGACCTGGAGGGACACGCTTCCGATTTGATCCAAGCGAATTCTTGCCAAAGCGGTCTTCGTTTCTACGCTTGGACCTCCTTTGCAGCTCATCATGGGTATTACGTCCTTTTCCTACCTTCTGTCGTTGGCACCGCCGGCTCCGGGTGCATCCCCCGAGGATGCGAAGCGGGCGATGCTGATGCAGGTCGGCATGATCGTCTTCATGCTGGTGATCTTCTGGGTGCTCCTGATCCGTCCCCAGCAGAAGAAGGCCAAGGAGCAGGCGGACCTGCTGAAGGCCCTCAAGGTGGGCGACAAGGTCGTCACCAGCGCCGGAATCCTTGGGATGGTGACGAGCGTGCGTGACGACGTGGTCACCGTCCGTTCGGCCGACACCAAGCTGGACGTCCAGAAATCGAGCATCGTCCAGATCCTCGAGCGCGCCGCCTGAGCCCACCCGCAGAGCCAACATTCTCCGTTCCATGAATCGTTCCCATCTCATGAAGGCCCTCTTCGTGGCCTTCGTCATCATCTGGTCCTTCTCGGAAATCCTCCCGCCGGGCCCCAAGAATCTGGTCCAGGAATTCGACCGTCTGGCCGTCACGGGCGACACGAATTTCAATGCCATCGTCGCCAAGGCCCAGGAGCTCCAGAACACGTACCCCGACCGGGGCGGCTACAAGAACCTGATCGAGGCGATCGGCACGAACGACATCCGCCCTTATTTCCCGACCAACTACCAGTCGGGCACCGAGCTCAATCCCACCCGCTCGATCCTGAACCGCGTGCAGCGTGAGGCGGCCGGCGAGTTCAAACTGGGTCTCGACCTCAGCGGTGGCACCTCGTTCCTCCTGGAAATGGATCTCTCACGTCGCGCCACCAATGGCCAGGCCTCGCTCGCCGGGAACACGTTTCTCGCCGAGCAGGCGGTCGAGGTCCTTCGGAAGCGCGTCGATGCCTTTGGTGTGGCCGAGCCGATCCTCCAGCCGGTGGGCGAGAAGAGCATCCTGGTCCAGCTTCCGGGCGTGGATGAATCCACGAAGGAATCCGCCCGCGAGCAGCTCAAAAAAGCCGCCTTCCTCGAGTTCCGCATGGTGGACCCCGAGAATGATTCCCATCTCAACTCCAACCTGATCCCTCCTGGCTACATCCGTCTCCCGATGAAGATGCGGTCCCGCAACGGTCAGGAGGCCATGATCCCGATCCTTGTGAACCGGCAGGCCGAGCCGCTGACGGGACGGTCGATCTCCAGTGCCCGCGTCGCCCGGAATCCGGTCACCGGCCAGCCGGAGATCGACTTCACCCTGAATTCCGATGGCGCCACGATCTTCGGGGACATCACCCGGAAGAACGTCGGCCAGATGCTCGCGATCGTCCTCGACGGTGTGGTCATCTCCGCCCCGCGGATCGACGGAGCCATCCTGGGCGGGGCGGGCCAGATCACCGGTTCCTTCACCGAGAAGGAGGCCTTCGAGCTGGCGACCGCCCTCGAGAATCCCCTCGAGGCGCCGCTGCAGATCATCGAGGAGCGCGGCGTGAGTCCGCGTCTCGGCGCCGAGCAGGTCCAAAGCGGCATCCGCGCCTGCCTCATCGCCGTTGGCCTGGTCGCGGCCTTCATGCTGATCTACTACATGCTGGCGGGGCTCGTCGCCAATGTGGCCTTGGTCCTCAATGTGCTGATCCTGCTGGCGGTGATGTGCTCGCTGGACGTCACCTTCACCCTGCCGGGCATCGCGGGCATCGTGCTCACCATCGGCATGGCGGTGGACGCCAACGTGCTCATCTTCGAGCGCATCCGTGAGGAGCAGGAGTCGGGCAAGTCGGTCCGGGGCTCCCTCAATGCGGGCTACGGAAAGGCCTTCGGAACGATCCTGGATTCCAACCTCACGACCCTGATCTCCTCGATCCTGCTGATCGCGCTCGGCACCGGACCGATCAAAGGCTTCGGCGTGGCCCTGACCGTCGGGTTGGTGGTCTCCATGTTCACGGCGTTGATGGTGACCCGGTTGATCTTCGATTTCCTGGTCGCCAAGACCTCTTTGTTGAACAACGGGTTCCGGATGCTTCAGATGTTCCGGGTGCCTTCGATCTCCTTCATGCGGCTGGCGAAGCCCTCCTTTGCCCTCTCGTGGACGATCATCGTGGTGGGCCTGGCCTACGGCATCTTCGGACGAGGAGAGCATCTCCTGGGCATCGACTTCGCGGGTGGCGACACCCTCACGATGAGCTTCGCCCAGAAGGTGGACATCGTGAAGGTCCGCGAGGCCATGGCCAAGATCCCGGTGACCGATGCCGAGGTCGATTATCCCCGGGATGTGGCCGGCCAGGCGGGTCAGAACGAGGTGCTCCGCGTCGTCTCCCCCCGGGACACGGGACTCAAGGTGGAGCAGCAGCTCAAGGCCTCCTTCCCGGAGGCGAAGTTCGAGCGCATCCAGTTCGACCAGGTCGGTCCCGTCGTCGGACAGGAAATCCAGAAGTCGGCGGTTCTGGCGTCGCTCCTGGCCTTGTTCGGCATCCTTGTGTACGTCGCGTTCCGCTACGAGTTCAGCTTCGCGGTCGGTGCCGTGGTCGCTGTGGTCCACGACATCCTGATGACCATCGGCATCTTTTCCCTGACCGGACTCGCCAGCTCCCTGACGGGGGGATGGGTGGAGGCGCGGCAGTTTGACGCCACATTCGTTGCGGCACTCCTCACGATCATCGGCTTCTCGATCAACGACACGATCGTCATCTTCGATCGTATCCGCGAGGACCTGAAGCTCGGCATCCCGGGCTCGTTCACGGAGATCATCAACAAGGCGCTGAACCAGACCCTGAGCCGTACGGTCATCACCTCGGGAACGGTCTTCCTCGCGACCTTGGCCCTCTACCTGTTCGGCGGACGCACCATCAACAACTTCGCGTTCACATTCCTGGTCGGCATCCTCACCGGCACCTTCTCCTCGATCTACATCGCCAGCGCCCTCGTGTTCTGGTGGCACAAGGGCCAGCGTCCTGCGCTGGGTCAGGGGCTGGTTCCGGTCGTTGCGGGCGACGAGGTGAAGGTCTAGTCAGGACCCTTCGATTGGGGAGCCGGGGTCAGATCTCCAGCACCTTTTCGAACTGGGTCAGGGTCTCGGCCGCCGTCTCGGTGACCCGGACCACATCACCGAGCCGGACACCTCCGATCTCCGGGTAGTACAGTCCCGGATGGACGGTGACCACGTGCCCGGGCTGAAGAAGGTCCTTGGACGTCCCGTGCAGGGACGGTGTTTCCGCCGGCTCCAAGCCGATCCCCGATCCGGTCTCATGGAGAAACCCCGTCGGTCTGGGTCCTGAGGTGCGGGTCCGGAAGCCTTCCGTGAGGAAGAACCACCTCAGCGTCTCATGGAGACCACGCGCGGAGTTCCCTGGGCGCAGTTCCGATACGGCAATCTCCTGGGACCGTCGGACGGTCTCATAGTGTTGTCGGAGTGCCTCCGAGGCATTTCCCCGCGTGACGGTCCGGGCCAGGCGTCCATGGTACCCGGTCCGTGCGGATCGGGAGCGGATGTCGATCAGGATCGGGGATTGGGCCAACAGGGGACCGGTTCCGGGTCCCTGGGGATCGCAGGACTGCGGACCCGTCTTGACCACGGTGTGCAGGGGAATGCCGCCGGCCTGCATCACACCGGTGTAGATGGTCCGGAGCTTTTCGCAGGTGAGAGCGGTTCCGTGGAGGATCAGCTGGCGGGCTGGACCGATCTTCGACCGTCGGAGGGCATGGATCCCCTCCGACAGTCCCACCTCGGCCATGCTAATGGCGGCAACGATCCTGCGGATCTCGATCGGAGTCTTGGACTCCCGTTCCTTGAAGAAGTGGCCCTCCCGTACCTTCACCCGGATGCCCAGCCTGCGGAGCTGTTTGACGAATCCGGCCGGGAAGAGATGCGGTACGTTGATCTTGCGCACCCGGTATTCCTTGCAGAGGAGGAAGGCGACCTGGGCGGGCCCTGGATCGGCAGTGCCGGTGCGTTCGGCTCGCCTCAGATATTTCGAGATGGAATCCACCCGTCCCACCTGGGACTCCTCTCGGGCACGGGCAAGATCCGAATCGGGCAGCAGGGCGATCGATCGGCTCCCGGTCTTCAGGAACACCGTCCTGCCGGTCACCTGCAGGCCCAACGCAAACCGCATGTCCGCGTCCGTCTCGCCGTCGGCAATGATGAGGAGACTGGGCCGTTTCATGGGAGAGTCTCCACTGGGCTCGGGATCGGGTCGGGGGTCAAATCCGGAGACAGGATGGATGTCGGGGTCCACAGGCTCGGCCCCGCGACCAAGGATTCGATCCACAATGGGACGGATTCCAGGGATCGGGAACGACGTCTCTAGGGCATGGGGTCCGGTGCCTCAGGCTGCCGGGAAGGGGTGCGGGGTACGGTTGCCTCCGACGGGGTTCTGTTCAGTTCCACCTCCCGTTCCCTGACGGTTTTCTCCAGCCGCTTCCGGATCACCGCATGGGCTTCGTTGGTGACGGTTGAAAGATGGCGAGAGGCCTCCTCGAGTCGGCCCAGGCGGATGTTCCATCGGGCGAAGTGGAGCTGCACCCCTTCGCGATCGATCTCGTTCGGGGCGAGGGAGAGGGCATTGGTCCAGGCCTTCATCGCGGTCGTGGCCAGATCGAGCTCGGCCCGGGCCGCGGCGACGGAATTGGTGGTCCTGGGCAATCGCCAGCCGTAGTAGGTCTGGGCAACGTCGGCGGCGAGCTGGAAGTTGTTGGGATCGAGCGCGATGGCTCTCTGGTACAGTCCAAACGCCTTCTGGAAAACCTCCTGCTCGTCGCACTTGAAATGGTTGGTGGCGTCACGGCGGAACATGAAGACGAGCGTTCCGTAGTTGTGGAGGTAGACGGGTTCGGTGGGGTTCAGGCGGATCGCCTCCTCGAACATGGGGAACGACTTCGTGACGGGGCCCGAGTGTGCATAGGCATTGGCGAGGTTGTTCCATGACGCCGGATTCCGTGGATCCAGCTGACGAGCCCGTTCCCAGCTCTGGATGGCTGCCGGTTCATCGCCATAGGCATTGAGGAAGCTCCCGAAGGCCAGGTGGGCCGTCGCATTGGTCGGATGGGCCGACAGGAACTCCCTGTACCGGTTTCGGATGGGTTCGATCCGCTGCTGGATGCGGCCACGAAGGGTGGATGCGGCCAACCGGGCCCCTGGATCCCCCTCCGGCTCGGCCTCCTCGATCCAGCGGTCGATTTCCTCCTGTGCCGCGTCGTCGGCATCGAGGATCAGCTGGAGTTCCCGTGCCACGGGGTCATTGGTCCGGGTCTGCAGGACAGCGAGTCCGGTCTTCTCCAGGACCAGGTTGGTCAGGGCCGCTGGCGGATTTGTGGCCAGCAGGACAGTCAGGGCGCCGACCAGCACATCGCTCATGTCGGGAGTCTAGGGATATCCAGGGTCTCCGACAACGTTCGCAACCGCACGCTCCCGATCGCCGCATTGGGCCGTGTCATCCCCTTTGTCCCCCGCAACCGGTGTGCACCCATCGAGATTCTTGAAACCTCGTCGCGGGCCGCTTCCTCTAGGCAGAAGTGGCAGCGCTCGGCACCGGCTCACCGATGGACCGTTCCCCGGATTGGGGAACGACGTCCAGGGTTGAGAGGGATGCCATTCCAGTGACGGATTCCAAGGACGCCCCGACTTCGATGGAGGCCGGCCCATCGGATGCCGAGATTGTTGCCGAGGTCCGGACGGGGCGAATGGATCGTTTTGAGGAGCTGGTTCGGCGCCATCAGCCCCGGATTTTTGCCATGGCCCGACGCCATGCCCGTCTTGAGAGGGAGGTCGAGGACATCGTCCAAGAGATCTTCGTTAAGGCTTATCACAAACTGGATTCTTGGCGCGGCGAGGCGCCATTCGAGCACTGGCTGGTGCGACTCGCGGTCCGGACTTGTTATGACCACCTCCGCAGGCACCAGAGGAACCGTGAGGAGGCCTCGGGTGGGGAACAGGAGCTGGATCTCATGGCGTCGGCATCCGGAACCGGCCCGGAACAGACGCCCCTGGCGGATCCCGCCGCCGCCAAGGCCCTGGTCGAAGCGGTCCTCGAGCGTCTCCCCCCAGCCCACCGATTGGTGCTCATCTTGATGGAGCTCGAGGAGCGGAGTGTCCGGGAAATCGCGGATCTGACCGGGTGGTCTGTGCCTCTGGTGAAGGTCCGGGCCTTCCGGGCCCGGGCTGCCTTTCGAACACAACTCGGGCGGATGCAGCGTTCAAAGTACCTGTAACCGTTCCGGCCGCTCCCACGTCGAGACCCATGGAAACCATCGCATGATCCCTGAATCCAAGATCCCCGATCTGTGGGCGGCTGCCCGTCGTGTGCCGACGTCAGACCGAGTCCCCTACGCCTTCGAGAAACGGGTGATGTCGGCACTTCCAGCAACCGGCCTCAGGGCTCCGGCGGGAGCCGCCATCGCTGGACTCTGGAGGGCTGCGCTCCTGAGCGTCGCGGTGGCCATGATGGCCTCGGGACTGGATTTTGCGGTGCAGGACCCGCTCGGCGAACCCGGTGTCGAAGAGACGCTCGAGCTGGCGGTTCTCCCGGCGGACGATGTCGAATCCGACCTCTGAACATGACCAAGGGACTCCGAATCGCACTGGTCACCACGGTGATCTTCTCCTCCGGTCTCGTTGCCGGGCATTCACTCTCCGGTCTGAGGGCAAAGGCCATCGGCCGACAGAACCACGGTCGACTCGAAGCCGATCGACGAGGCGGTCCTGGCGCACAGCCTGCGGGCCCCATGGGCCAGCGGCTCGAATTCCTGAGAAAGGCCCAGCAGGAGCTGGATCTGTCCCAGGATCAGCGATCCCGCGTGGAAGGGCATCTCGACGCCAGTCGGGAACGGATCCGGAAGCTCTGGGAGCCGGTCAGCCCGCAGGTCCGAGCCGAGACGGAGGCCCTGAAGGGGCGAATCCGGTCGGAGCTGAACCCGCAGCAGGTAGAGCGGTTCGATCGCCTGATCAAATCGCGAAACCGTCGGGTGGAGCGGTCGGACCGGGGTGAAGGTCGGGAGCGGCGTGGCGGACCGGATTCGGACCGGGGCTCGCGACCGGCCGGTGATCCTCAACGGATGCCGGATCGCTGATCCAGATCGCGGACCTGGGCCTGTCGAAGGGGAAACGCGGCGAGCTGTGGGTCGCGATGCCCGATACCACGAGCCCGTCCTGGACGGCGACCATGGCACAAAAAAACGGGCCGGACTTTCGTCCGGCCCGTCTGTGCTGCCTCAGGTGAGGATCAGTTGGACGCGCGGTAGTACCGGCCCGCGGCGAGATTCGCCTTCGGGATGACCAGCGGGCTGGTGACGCCCACCACCGGCTGGAAGCTGCCGTTGATGGAGTCGGCCTGCTGGAGGGTACCGGTGAAGGTGATCACCACGTTGCCGTTGGAGTCGGAGCCGACCGAGACGGCCGGGTCGATGAAGGGGACCAGCACCTTGATCGGAATGCCGTTGGCTGATGGACCGCCCATGGCCTCGAGGAACTCGCGTTTCAGCGCAAGATCACGGATCTGCACGCTGTTGACCCACATTTCACGACGCTCGTCCTGGTCGCCGTCGGCGAAGAGGAGGGCGGTTGGCCCCAAGGCGCGGCGGGGGTTGTCGAGGCTTTGGTTGGCGGTCCAGTTGTCCTGGACGATGCCGTCCACGACCTTGATGACGACCGGCGGGTTGGCGGCCATGTCGTAGGAGGCGCAGACGCGGTGCCAGGCTCCAGCCGTGAACTGGCCGGTGCCGTTGTAGCCACCGCCGCCCTGGCCGAAGTTGTTGCCCTGCCAGAACAGGTCGCCGTCATCGGTGTTGTTCGGGGAGCTGACCTGCCAAAGCGATGCGGCGCCCGGACCGGTCTCGGCCACGAACACGTCCATGACCAGGGTGTATTGGTTGACGCGGGTGCCGCCGCCATTCGGGGCGATCCGATGAGTCATCACGTAGCCCAGCTTACGGGTGAGGTCACCCGGGACGCGCATGACTTTGGCTGGCTGGCCATTGATGTCGGGGATGCCGAGTTCCGTCGTGGTGCCAAACTGGGTCTTGCTCTCGGCGGTTCCGGTCGGGCCGTCGTAGGTCGTATCGAAGTAGGCCAGATTGGATCCCACCGTCGCGCCAAGATCGCCGAATTCGAAGTCCCACTGCCCGGTGACCGAGCTGTTGTGTGCATTGACCGGGATGCCGCTGGCCGATGCCTTGCCGAGGAGGACGCACTGGGCGTCGCTGAGACGCTCGGAGCGGATCTGGACCGCGCTGACCCACATTTCACGACGCTCGTCCTGGTCGCCATCGGCGAACAGGAGGGCCGTCGGACCCATCGAGCGACGGGGATTGTCGAGACCCTGATTGGCGGTCCAGTCGTCCTGTTTGACGCCGTCGACGTACTTCACGACGACGGGCGGGGTGGCGGTCATGTCGTAGGCGGCGATCACGCGGTGCCACTCTCCGGCGGTGAAGGTGCCGCGGCCGTTGTAGCCACCGCCACCCTGGCCGAAGTTGTTGCCCTGCCAGAACAGATCGCCGTCATCGGTGTTGCCTGGAGAGCTCACCTGCCACAGGGAGGCGGCCCCGGGACCGGTGGTGGCCACGAACACATCCATGATCAGGGTGTACTGATTGACCCGAGTCCCGCCGCCGTTCGGAGCGATGCGATGGGTCATCACATAGCCCAGCTGACGGGTGAGATCACCCGGGACCCGCATGACGGAGGCCGGCGTGCCATTGAGGTCGGCAATACCAAATTCCGTTGTGGTGCCGAACCGGGTCTTGTTCTCCGCGGTGCCCTGAGGTCCGTCGTAGGTCGGATCGAGGTACTGCAGGTTGGATCCGATGCTGGCACCGAGGTCCTTGAAGTTGAAGGTCCAGTATCCGGTGACCGAAGCGGTCTGGATATCGATCGGAATCCCGGCGGATCTCGGAGCTCCCAAGATGAAGGCCTCGGCGTCCGAGATGCGGCCGTCGCGAATCTGGATCGAATTCACAAACATCTCACGACGCTCGTCCTGATCGCCATCGGCGAACAGGAGGGCCGTCGGACCCATCGAGCGGCGGGGATTGTCGAGACCCTGGTTGGCGGTCCAGTCGTCCTGTTTGACGCCGTCGACGTACTTCACGACGACAGGCGGGGTGGCGGCCATGTCGTAGGCGGCCACCACACGGTGCCATGCTCCCGCGGTGAAGGTGCCGCGGCCATTGTAGCCGCCGCCGCCCTGACCGAAGTTGTTGCCCTGCCAGAACAGGTCGCCGTCGTCGGTGTTGCTCGTAGAGCTCACCTGCCAGAGGGAGGCCGCACCCGGGCCGGTCTCCGCCACGAATACGTCCATGATCAGGGTGTACTGGTTGACGCGGGTGCCTCCGCCGTTGGGCTTGATGCCGTGGTCGACCACATAGCCGATCTTCCGGGTCAACGTTCCGGGTATGCGCATGACCTTGTCAGGAGCGCCGCCTGCGATGGTTGGAATGCCGAAATCGGCGGTGGTGCCGAACAGGGTCTTGTCGTCGGCGTTGCCCGATGGACCGTCGAAGCTCGGATCGAAGTAGGCAAGGGCCTTGCCGACGGTGGCCGACAGGTCGCCGCTGTTGAAGTCCCACTGGCCGACTGCCTTCGTGGTGGAACCGCCCGAGGTGACGATGCCGAAGTTCCACGCGGCCGACCGGGCCACGCTGGCCGAGTCGGTGTACTCGAGGACCACGGCGTTGTTGACCGTGGTGCGGGTCGCGTTGGGGTTGTAGACCACCGAGATCTTGCCGTTGGCCTTGGTAAGGCTCTGCGGGGTCACGCTGGTACCGTTGAGGGACAGCTTGACCTTCGCGGTATCGACCGTGGTGGCCCCATCGACGATCAGGGCCTCGATCGGGGCGGCAGCCGAATTGCCCTCGGAACCGGCGGCGGGGGAGGCCTCGGCGACGTAGGGGGCGTTGGCGTCGGCTTCCTTGCTGTCGCGGTAGGCCTTCACAGCGTCGGTGTTCGACGGATCATTGACGAGCACCCGTGCGCCCGAGGCGCCGTCGACCGTGTAGAAGTCGAGGCTGCAGCCGCTGCCGGTCTGCCAGTAGAGGATCCGGAACGGATAGAGTCCGGCCTGCGGAGCGTTCACGGTGAACTGGTTCTCGTTACGCCAGTTGTTCTGGAAGCCCGGAGCGACGCGCTGGTACTCGGCGACCTTCTGGCCGAAGAAGTCCCGCGGGTTGCGGGCCACGAGGACCTGGAAACCGTCGTCATCGTTGATGTCGGTCCGTTCGGCCGTGACGCTCACGCCGAAGGTCTGTTCACCGGCTTTGAGGTCGAGGAAACCCACCACCTCGACCGCGAACTTGTCGGTCGTGCCGTCGGAGCCGGGGATGCCGGGGAAGACCTGGGAGGTGAACGAGCCGAGGGTGTTCTGCTCGAGGTCGATCAGGTCGATCTGGTTGCCCTCCTTCTCGAAGTTGATGGTGTCGACCGCGTAGGCGCCGCCTGCCTCGGGTCCGCCGAAGGCGACATTAGGAATCAGCTTCCCGGCGGAGTCGGCCAGGGTGCCGTTGATCTGCCTGTAGGCGCGGATCCCGTTGTTGCCCGCCGAAGCCTCCGTGGGGGCCTGGGCGGTGCGGACAAGGAACCCGCGGGTGGTCGACGATTCCGGCGGCAGAGCCGAGGTTGCGGGGAGGTTGACGGCGGCAGCGTGACCGCTGGCCATGAGGGCCAGGAACGATGCGCCCACTGTAGGTATCTTGAGTAGGGAATCATCAACCGGCAGGTTACGAACGTGAGGGCTCGACTTCAATGTTTTGATCGGTTGAAACCATGGTCGGGATTAGACCAACGAACACGTCCCCGGGAGGACATCACCACGATCCGCTGCCCGGTACGGTCCAGCCCCCCGGCATCGGCGCCTTGGGGGACCTGGGAGGTCCACCCGGTCGAGGGGGGCGGCTGAGGATCGATGTTCAGGGTGCTTTCCAGGGAACGGGTCGTGGGGCAGCGTCACCCCATGGAGGATCGGGCTGATCACGCGACGATGGACTTCGGGCGTCTCTTTCGGGGTGAACGATTCCGGTTCGACTTCGGAATCCGGCCCGCCGATCGCGACTGGTTTCGGCTGGACGCCAACGCCCCGTCTTTTCTTCTGGAACGTCGCCAACAGCTTGCCGAACAGCCGGATCGGCATCTGCCCTGGAGTCCGTCTGCGGACCCCGTGTTCGAGGAACTGTTGGGTCTCTTCGGAGGGACTCCAGGAATCCGTGTTCCCGGCGGGGCACGCGAGCAGGCCATCGCATTGGCAGGACTGTGGGAACCCGATTTCGTCCTGATGCGCCGCGAGGATGGCGCTTTCAGGATGGTCGGGGCCTGTGTGTGTGACCCCTCCTGGTGGGATCCAGGCTCGAAGCTGGGAAAACCGATCGAAGAGATCCATGCCCCGGTCCCGACACTCAACGCCACCCTCGGGGACCGGATCCGGACGTTTCTCGAGAGACTGCCTGTGGGTGTGACCCTGGTCCGTGAGAACTGGGGTCTCGCGGCGGTGCCCGACCGCAATCTTCATCCGGCCCTGGATCGTCCCCGGTTGGGTCCCGGATCCCGGGTCTCCACGACCTGGCTTCGCGTGGAGCACCAGGCGTTCCGGGCGCTGCCGTCGACCGGGGGGGTCGCATTCGTCATCAGGCTGACCGTCCACCCCCTCTCGGAGGTCCTGCGCGATCCCGGCGTGGCCAGGGCCGTTCGGGGGCAGCTCGATTCCATGCCGCCGGAGATCGCCCGGTACAAGGGGTTGGACGGAATCGATCCCGGATTCTGGGATGGTGTCCTGTAGACCCTTGTGGCCCATGGGCCAACGAAGCCGTTGTCGTTCAGGCCAGCAGTTCCTGGATGTCCTCCCAGGTCAGCGACTCGGTGAAGGCGGCCTCGTCGGCAAGCGTGGCGGACAACAGGTCGCGCTTCCGACGCTGCAGGGAGAGGATCTTCTCCTCGACCGTTCCCCGGGCGATCAGCTTGTAGCTGGTGACGACCCGGGTCTGGCCGATCCGATGGGCCCGATCGGTCGCCTGGTCCTCCACGGCCGGGTTCCACCACGGGTCGAAGTGGATCACCGTGTCGGCACCCGTCAGGTTCAGCCCAACGCCGCCTGCCTTGAGCGAGATCAGGAACACCGGGATCGACGGATCCTTCTGGAATCGCTCCACGACGGCACCGCGGTCCTTCGTGCTGCCGTCGAGGTGACAACAGGGAATCTCCCGGGCGTTGAGTTCGTCCTGGAGCAGGTCGAGCATCGACGTGAACTGGCTGAACACGAGCGCCCGGTGGCCGCCGTCGATGACCTCGTCCAGGAGCTCCGAGAAGAGCTGCATCTTGGCACCGATACCCGGTTCGGACCGGTCAGCCTCGTCCTCGGCGGCCTGAGGCCCCTTCAGGTTGAGCAGCCGGAGGTCACAGCAGACCTGTCGCAATCGCAGCAGGGCGGTCAGGACAAGGAGGCGGTTCTTGGGGGATCCGCCCATTGATCCCGCGTCCGCCACCTCGCGTCGGGTCTGGGACAGGATCTGCTGGTAGACCTCCGCCTGTTCCCGGCCGAGGTCGCAGTAGGCGACCTGCTCGATCTTGCCCGGAAGGTCCTTCACGACGTCCTTCTTCAGTCGGCGCAGCAGGAAGGGGCGGATCCGGCGGGAGAGGCGCTGCATCGATCCGGCGTCGCGTTCGCGGACGATTGGGATCTCGTAGCGGTCCCGGAAGTCGTTCGCGGTTCCAAGGTATCCCGGCATGAGGAAGTCGTAGAGGCTCCAGAGGTCGAGGACGGAATTCTCCAGCGGCGTGCCGGTGAGGATCAGCCGGTGGGCGGAACGGATCGACTTCACCGCCTGGGCGTTCTGGGTCTGGCGATTCTTGATGTGCTGGGCCTCGTCGAGGACGACCGTGTCGAAGGACACCTCCCGATACAGGTCCAGATCCCGTCGCAGCAGGGCGTAGCTGGTGACGACGAGGTCGGACTCCGGGATGTCGGCGAACCGGTCGTGCCGATCCGCTCCATGGAGGGCCAGCACCCGGAGCTGGGGCGTCCAGCGCGCCGCTTCCGCCGCCCAGTTGAAGACGAGGCTCGTGGGGCACACGACGAGGGATGGACAGCCCCGAGTCCGCGGGGCCGAGGCGAGGTGAGCCAGGACCTGCAGCGTCTTGCCGAGGCCCATCTCATCGGCCAGCACGCCTCCGAAACCGTTGGAACGCAGGAACGCCATCCAGGCCACGCCGTCCTTTTGATAGGGACGCAGCACCTTCTCCAGGGCGCCGAGCGGAGGACAGGGTCGTTCGAGGGCTCCCTGCTGTCGGCGGACCCGATCCTGCCAGGCGGGTGGGGCCTGGACCGCAAGGCCCTGGTCCCGAAGTGTCCCCTCGAGAAAGCCCGCCTGCTGCTGGGAAATCCGGTATCGGACCCCCTCCGTCCCGCTCTCCTGCCTCGGGGCACAGTCGAGGAGGGCCTCCTGGAATTCCCCGACCGCGTCGGTGTCGAGCACCGCGAACCGTCCATTGCGCAGCCGTCGTCCGCCACCGCCCCGGAGGAGCTGCTGGATGTCGGCGGCCGAGAACCGCTCGCCGCTCGCGCTCTCGAAGGAGACATCCAGATCAAACCACTGCTCGCCGCTGGGTGTGATCTGGAACCGGGGCTCGATGCGGTCGAGGTTCTTCCGTGTGCTGAGGTCGAGTCGCTCCTCGAGGGTCACGGTCCACTCCTTCTCGAGTCGGGGATGTTCCCTCGAGAAGAAGGTCAGGACCCGGTCCTGTCCCAACAGCTGCCATTGCCCCTTGGCATCGGGACCGGTGAACCCGGCCGAACGCAGGCGCTGGAACGCCCGGTGCTCTGCCGAAAGGTCCCGGGTCGAGTAGCGTCGCGGATGCGTCGGGTCAGGCAGCCACGCCGATTCCCCGGGAGCCGTCACCCCGACGGTCATGATCCGAGGTCCATATTGGCACTGGAGGGTGCCGAAGAGCTGGGCCATTCCGCCGGCGAGGTTCAGCAGGAACCGGGGAGGGGCAGGGGTGAATTCGAAATCCTCCGGTCGGAAGTTCGCCGAGACGTTCCCCGGATCAAGGGTCGGCCAGTCCCGCAGGAGGAAGTCCGGGATCTGGTGGCGTCCCAGTCGGACGGGTCCCTGCAACACCGCCCTGAGGGCGGCGGGGAGGGCGAGGGGGCGCAGCTGGTCGCCCGTGGCGATCCACAGTCCATCCGGTCCCGCCAGCAGTCCACCCAGGGACATTCCCGGACGGAGCCGGACCTCGATCTCGCCTGCCGGATCGAGGGTCGCCGCGAGGGGTAGCGATGCGGGCGGGGTCGAGACGTGCAGGGGGGAGTTTCTGCCGAGCGTGACCCGTGGGTGATCCGCAAGGGACGGGAGGAGCCGGCAGAGGTCGGAGGTCGACAGCTGGCACATCCCCGGCGTGTCGCCGCCCGTCAGCGCCTCGGCCGCGGTCAGCGCCGTCTCATCGGCGGCCTCCAGCGCGAAGGGACCCATCGCGACGAGGGAGTTGAGCGGTGTCCGGCCTCGCTGCCAGACGCCCTCGAACATCACCATGACCTTTCCCCGCTGGGCGGCGTCGAAAAGATTCGGAGGAAGAAGGATCTGGAGCGACAGCGGTTCGCCCCCGGGGGTCCGACGCAGGCGGATCGCAGGGCGGGCGGCGGCGGTTTTCGGAGCGGTGGGCCTGCCGGAGCCGGGGCTCGCGGGAGTCGTAGGCGCCGGGCTGGACGGCGGCTTTCCGCCTTCAAGATGGTGCAGGCCGACGGCAACGGAATGGTGACAGAGGATCCCATCCTCCCGGGAGCGTCGACAGGTGCACAGGTTGTCGATGTCGATCGGTCCCCGCACGACGAGTCCGGCCCGATAGGTGGTCTCACCGGCCTGGACCACGCCCTTCAGCATGGGCGGGTCCCAGTTCGATGACAGCACCTTCCCGGACGCGAGTAGCGCACGGGCCTGTTGGACAGCCTCCCATCCGGCCGTCTTCTGGAAGAAGGCGGCACTGATCTGCACCTCGGACATCGGGGTCGCGGGAGGGTTGGCCAGCGGGGTGACGGATCAGCCCTCGAACTCGTAGTCGACCACCGCGACAGATTCGAGGAGCGGGACGATGAGCGCCACCACGGCCTGGTGGCTCGGGTGGGGGAGATAGGCGTCGCGCGCGGCTGCGTTGTCGAAGGTGAGCACGAAGGCATGGGTGTAGCCCTGGCTGAGACCCTCGGGACTCGAGTTGGGGCCGGACGACAGATCCCGGATTCCTGGGATCAGGCTCTGGAGCCCATGGAGCTTCTCGAACAGCTCGGCGATCTTCGCCGGCGCGGCGTCGGGCTTGAAGCGGACGAGGACGATGTGTTTGACGGGGCGGCTCATGGAAGAGAGGGAGAATCAGGAACGGAATGCCTTGCGCAGCTGGGCGATGCTCTGCGGGACGGCCTTGTCGGGATCGGCCTTGCCCTCCATCTCGAGGGCCACCCAGCCGTGGTAGCCGGCGTCACCCAGGATCCGGGCGATCCTCGGGTAGTCGAGGTCGAGCGTGTACCACTCGCCTCCGCCGACGTAGGTCTTGGCCTGGACGTAGACAGTCCTCGGGGCGATGGCGGCGAGCTTGTCGTAGGGGTTCTCCAGGAAGTTGCCGGTGTCCATCAGCACGCCCATCCATGGCGACGAGATCGAGTTGGCGAGGCGGAGAAGTCCCTCCGGGGTCCGCGTCAGGCCCCAGTGGTTCTCGACGGCGAGGGTGACACCGCACTCGGCGGCCTTCGGAAGGCACTGTTCAAGGCACTCGACACACCAGCGGAATCCGTCGTCCTCGGAGTACCCGGGGAGCACGGGTTCGATGCCGCGGGCCTTCATGAGATCGTCAAAGCTCGCGATCGTGTTCCAGCGGCCCGAGTTGATGCGGAGCATGGGAATCCCCAGCGCATATGCGATCTCGATGCACTTGAGGGTATGCTCGACGTGTTGGCGTCGCACGGCCGGGTCGGGGTCGACGAAATCCTGGTGGATGCTGAGGCAGCAGAGGCTGACGCCGTGCCGGAAGGCATGGCGCTTGAGCTCGGCCAGATGGCGCCGGTGGTCGCCGGTCAGCGGCTCCTTCTCGGGGATGTCCATCTGCCGGTGCAGCACGTCCACGCCCGCGATGCCCTGCTGGGCGGCCTTCTCGATGACGGTCGACACCGTCACCTTTGGGCCCCGGAAATGCCAATAGGAGTAGGTTGCGATGGCCAGCTGGACCTGGGCCGCCGTTTTGCGGGAGGCGGCCTCTGCGGTTGAGGGCAGCGAGGCCAGGGCCACACCGGTGCCGAGGGTCGTCGAGGTGCCAAGGAACCGTCGTCGTGTCAGATCCATGCGTGGGATGTACCAGATCGATCGTGCACGGGGAATCCGGATCCCGTGGCGATCCGGTGGTTGCCCCAAGGGGGATTCCGCAGGTCGGGTCGCGGATCAGGTAGATCTCCCCTTCCGGGGATTGCAGCCGGGTGGGGATTCGGCGGACGCTCCGCAGGTCGATGTCACGTCTGATCAAGTCCTCCGGTGCGGTCGCCGCGGCGACGCTGTGCAGCCGGATCCTGGGATTCGCCCGGGAGGCGGTATACGCGGGTTTCATGGGTGTGGGGCCGGTGGCGGACGCCTTCTTCTACGCCTTCTCGATCCCGAACCTGCTCCGACGTCTGCTGGGGGAAGGGGCCCTGACCGCGGCGTTCATCCCGGTGTTCAAGAACCGGGAGAAGAACGACGGCGAGGCGGCGATGTGGCAGTCGGCCCAGGCGGTGTTCTCCGCGCTGCTCCTGCTCTGCGGGGTCGTGGTCGTGGTCTCGATCCTTGGGACGACTGTCGCTCTCCGCTGGCTCCCGATGGGGGAGCAGACCGACCTCATCGTGCGCCTGATGCGGGTGATGTTCCCCTATTTCCTGTTCGTCTGCGTGGCGGCGGTGTTCATCGGCATCCTGAATGCGCGCGGCCACTATTTCATGCCGGCCATCGGGGCCTCGCTGCTCAACGTGGTGATGATCGCCTCGGTGTTCCTGATCGCTCCGGCGTTCGGCGAGCGGCTCGACACCCAGGTGTTCGGACTGGCCGTGGGCGTCCTCATCGCCGGGTTCCTGCAGGCAGCCTTCCAGTATCCGACGCTTCATCGGGAGGGATTCCGGTTCAAGTGGGTTAATCCGATCGGGGATCCGACGGTCCGGGAGGTGGTGCGACGGATGGCTCCCGCCACCCTTGGGGTCGCCGCCTACCAGTTCAACGTGGTGCTGACGAGCACCCTGGCGGTCAACGAGGCCCGGAACATCGTCTCCTCGTTCAACTACGCGGTCCGGCTCATGGAGCTGCCCCAGGGGGTCATCGGCGTGTCCCTGGCGACCTACCTGCTCAGCGAGCTCAGCGGCCTGGCCGCGGAGAAGAAGTATCCGGAATTCCGGGAAACCCTCCGCGAGGGCCTGCTCCAGCTGGTGTTCATCAACACCTTTGCGACGGTCGTGCTGATGGTCCTCGCGGAGCCGATCCTTCGCCTGCTGTTCCAGCACGGAAAGTTCACCGCAGACGACACGCTGCTGTCGGCCGAGGCGCTGTGGACGCTGGCACCCGGGTTGATCGCGTTCTCGCTCAACAGCATCTATGCCCGGGCCTTCTATGCGCTTGGCGACACCCGGACGCCGATGATGATCAGCGTCTTCTGCCTCGCTGCGAATCTCCTGTTCGCGTTCTTCACGATTCCCCTGCTGCGCCAGGCGGGAATGGGTCTCGCCAATACGATGAGCGCGCTGCTCAACACGGCCCTTCTCGTCTTCGCGCTGCGCAGGAAGCAGCCCAAGTTCACCTACGACGGACTCGGAACGCTCCTGCTCACCCTTGCGACGGCCTCGGCGGTGGCCGGTGGAGTGGCCTGGTCGTGGAACCGGGGCGTCGAGGCCGTGTTCGGGGTCGCACCCCTCTGGGCGCGCGTCCTTGGGGTCTTCGGCGCGATCGCCACCTCGGGTGGAGTCTACCTCGGGTTCTGTCTCTGGCGTCGACTGGGCCCCGCCGCCGACCTGCTGGCCCTCGCCCAGAGGATTCGCCACCGCAGGGCCTGACCCTTCGAGGTGTGCTGCGTGCGCACCGGGGTCGAGTTGGGGCCTGGGGCCTTCGGCGTCGCAGAGGTTTTCAGCTCCCGCGGTCCGACATCGATTGGAGCAGGGCCTCGGCGGCCGAGGCTCCGGACAGCGCCGCTCCCTCGACCCCGCCCATCCCAAAGCCATCCCCGGCCAGGGCGAGGAAGGGACGGGAGGTCACCACGCGACATCCGGAAGGATCGAGGACCCGGGGTTGGCTGTAGCGCCAGCCGTGCACCTGGAATCCTCGGACCCCCGATCCCAGCCATGGCGCTGCCGCCTCCAGCAGAAGCCGACCGACTGCATCCCTGTCGTGATCCCAATGGTCCTGACTGAACCGTGGCGTGGCGTGGATCGTCACAGCCGATCCGGCGGAGACCCCCTTTTGCCGGTTGTCCAGAATCCAGTCCAGGAACTCTCCCCCCGGGGCAAGTCTGCCGGGCGGTGGAACCCGGGACGGCCCTTCGAGTGAGGCAAGGACGGTGAGGCAGCGATCGTACGCGATGCCTGTGAGGCGGGTCCGAAGACTGGCCTCCAGCGGATAGCCTCCGGCATCGAGGAGAGCCAGGGCCTGAGGGACTGGAGGAGTCAGCACGACGCCTTCTGCTCGGAGCGTATCGCCGGATCGGGTCTCCACCACCACATGGTCGGACTCCCTCCGAAGTGCCGTGACAACGGTCTCGGGATGGACCTCGACCCCGAGGGCCAACTGCTTCGCGATGGCCGACATGGTGGGAGTTCCGCGCCAGAGGAGGGGCTGGGGGCTCCCGTCGGTCGGGGGCCCAGACCAGGGGACGAGAGATCCGGCGAGATACCGGGGGACGATCCCATCGACAAACCGCCCCTGACCCAGGGTGAAGTGGGGAATTCCATGGTCGAAGGTCGCGTCCCCGACTAGTCGCGTCGCCAGACGCCCGCCAACCCCACGCCCCTTATCGAGGACCCTCACCCGTCGTCCTGCCCGTTGCAGTTCCCGGGCGGCCACCAGGCCTGCCATTCCGGCCCCAATGATCACAATCTCACCCTCGGTTCTGAAGGACTCCATCCCAACCCCACGCTCCCGTGCGTTGTGGGCAGCGTCAATCCACCACCCGCCACCACGAGGGAAGGGGGACGAATGGTAAAAACTGCGTTCATTAGCCATTTTTCAGTCCCGGAGACCTCGTTCCTAAAGATTTGATTGAAGATTCCTGTAATGCCCCTCATAGGGTTGGGCTCAGCCTAAGTGGTGGGATGGTGCGAGCGGCTTGAGCCACGGGACTCCGGACTGAAACGTTGACGATCTTTTTTCGAACATTTTCAGCACCTAGGAATCTTAGCCTAGGTGTTGGTTGGATTGGGCGACCGCTAAGGGTTGGCAGAGAGGTCTTGCTTGCGGTGGGGTGCGGTCGCTGACTCTAGTTGGCCCTGCCGCTGATCTGAGCGTGCTGGTGAGCGCGTGAACGACCTTATCACCGGGGGTTGGTCGAAAGACCAACCCCTTCTCCTTTTCACGGGACCCTGCTGGCGCAGGAGTGGTGTGCGAGGCCCCGCGGTGCACAAGTTGAGGTCGTTGGGGGGACCTGGATCTGGGATCAACGCCATGAATCAGGCCCGCCGCCGGCCTTCCATCCTGCAATCCACGCCTCGACGCCCTGCAGGCTGGTCGACATCCTCCACCCGTGGTTTCCCGGAATCCCAGTCGGGCCAGCGCGGTTGCGGTGGGGCTGCTCGGCGTCGGTCTGCTGAGCCCCGTCGCGGCTGTTGTTGCGACCGCCAAGATCACCCCGCTCGTGTCGCGTCCTGCCTCCACCTCGCCGGGGTTCACCCGGGTGGACCCAGAGGTTGCTGGAATCCGGTTCACCAATTCGGTCCAGGCCGACCGTCATCTCACCAACCAGATCTACCTGAACGGCTCCGGCATCGCCCTCGGCGACGTTACTGGGGACCAGCTGCCCGATCTTCTGTTCGCCGCTCCCGCAGGCCAGACCGCCCTGTTTCGAAACCTCGATGGATGGCGGTTCGAGGAACTGTCCGGGAATCTTCCGGCCGTGGCGCGTGGACTCGATGGATCCGGGGTTCTGCTGGCCGACCTCGACGGGGATGGCGACCTGGATGCGGTGCTCAACACGGTCGGGCAGGGAACCCACGTCTGGTGGAACCAGGGACAGGGGACCTTCGCCGTCGGACCGGTCCTCAATCCGGGACATGCCGGCACCAGCCTTGCCGCGGCGGATGCCGACGGGGACGGGGACCTGGACCTCTACACGGCGAACTACCGCCCCACGACCCTCCGGGACGATCCCAACGGCAAGTTCACCATCCGTCCCGAGGCCACCGGCCACCGGGTGATCACCTACAATGGGCGTCCGACCTCGGAGCCCGACCTCGTCGGGCGGTTCGTGGTCACTCCCTCCGGCGTGAAGGAGACGGGCGAACCCGATGCCCTCTTCCTCAACGAGGGTCAGGGCCGATTCCGCACGGTGTCGTGGACCGAGGGTGTGTTCCTCGACGAGGCGGGCAAGCCGCTCGTCGCGCCCCCTTACGACTGGGGGCTGAGCGTGATGTTCCGCGATGTCACGGCGGATGGCCGTCCCGACCTCTATGTCTGCAACGATTTCGAGTCGCCCGACCGGTTCTGGATCAACGAGACCGTTCCGGGCGGCCCGGTCCGTTTCCGGGCCGCGCCACTCCGCGCCCTCCGACATACCTCGGCATTCTCCATGGGCGTGGACGCCGCCGACGTGAACCGCGACGGGATCGACGACTTCCTTGTCCTCGACATGCTCAGTCGTCGGCACGCCGACCGCAGCCGGCAGGCCGACAACCTGCCGCCCAGCCGGCATGACCCCACGCTTCCCGAGGAGCGGAACCAGTTCTCACAGAACACCCTGTTCCTTGGGCGCGGGGACGGCACCTTCGCCGAGATCGCCCGGTTCGCCGGCCTTGCGGCCAGCGAGTGGTCCTGGACGCCGCTGTTCCTCGATGTCGACCTCGACGGCTGGGAGGACGTGCTGATCTCCAACGGGCATGAGCTCGACATGATGGATGTCGACATCATCCAGCAATCGGAGCGGATCAAGGCCCAGAAGGCGCGGCCCACCCAACGCGAACTGCTGGAGCTTCGGAGGCTGTTTCCTCGGCTGGCCACCCCGAACGCCGCATTCCGCAACGGCGGGAACCTCGCCTTCACCGACGTCTCCAAGGACTGGCGCTTCGACCTCGAGGCGGTCACCCACGGAATGGCCGCCGGAGACCTCGATGGCGATGGCGATCTCGACATCGTCCAGAACAACCTCAATGCGCCGCCGACGCTGCTTCGGAACGACGCGCCCGCTCCCCGCATCGCCGTCCGGGCCTCGGCCCTGGGTGCCAACCGGCACGGGATTGGCGCGCGGATCCGGGTCACGGGTGGGCCGGTGCCCGTCCAGACCCAGGTGTTGCTCGCGGGCGGACGCTATCTCAGCAGTGATCAACCCCTCCGGACCTTCGCCGCCGCACCGGATTCCCGGCACACTGTTGAACTCCAATGGCCCTCGGGTCGGCACCAGATCATCTCCAACGTTCCGCCCGACACCCTGGTGGAGGTCACGGAGACTCCCGAAGACCCCGGAGCCATGCCGCCCGCGGTCCCGGCGAAGCCTTGGATGGAGGATCTCTCCTCCCGCCTCAACCATGTTGCGACCCAGTCCGGCTTCGACGACTTCGCGCGCCAGCGACTTCTGCCCTGGAGCGGCGCGTATCCGTCGCCGGGTGTGACCTGGGCCGATCTCGACGGCCAGCCCCCGGAGGAACTCGTGATCGGTGCCGGCGCGGGGGGCACTCCGGCGGTCTTCAGTGTCGAGGGTTCCGGGTTCCGACGTTGGACCAATGGGCCGCTGCAGCGTCCGGTGGCAAGGGACCTCACGACGCTCCTACCTGCTGGCGGCACCCTCCTGGCCGGCTCCAGCAACTATCGGGATGGGCGGACCAATGGCGGCATCCTTCGGGTCTATGCGCTCGACCAGGATGCCTCGGGCGAGAGCCTGCTCGGCCAGGCGACGTCGGTGGGGCCGTTGGTCTCCGCAGATTTCGATGGTGACGGGGCGTTGGAGATCTTTGTCGGAGGACGGGCCAAGGCAGGACGCTATCCCGAGTCGGTCCCCTCCCTGCTGCTGAAGTCCGAGGGCGGACGGTTCTCGGTCCAGCAACGCCTGCCCGAACTGGGCCTCGTGAATGCCGCGGTGGCGGCCGATCTCGATGGGGACGGATGGACCGACCTCGTCGCGGTCGAGGAATGGGGTGGGATCCGGTTTCTCCAGAACCAGAAGGGGCGTCTTGCCCCTTGGGATCCCTCGTTGACGGTCGGACTCGAGCTCTGGGATCCGGGGCCCCGGCTCGGTGGGCGTCGCACGATGCCGGCGTCGACCCTCACCGGGTGGTGGACCTCGGTGGCCGCCGGGGATTTCGATGGCGACGGCCGACTCGATCTCGTCGTGGGCAATCGCGGCTGGAACTGGTTTCCCGTGCCGAAGGCCCCCTCGCTCGGTTCTGCGGGTCCCGCCGATCGGCGTCGCCTGCAGTTCGGCGACCTCACGGGCCAGGGACAACTCGACCTTCTCGAATCCTATCCGGATTTTCCGGACACCGAACGTTGGCTCCCGGTCCGAAGGGCCGACGTCCTGCTCGGGGCGTTCTTCGGCCGGAGCCCCAGGCTCCAGGAGGCCTTCGCGACCCGGGCTGCATTTGGGCAGGCCACCATCGCGGACCTCCTGAAGACGCTCCAGGCGAGCGGTCCGGTCTCGACCCGCGAGGCGATCTGGTTCTCCTCGGCCGTGTTCCTGAACCGAGGCACCCACTGGCTTCTCCACCCGCTGCCGCGCGAGGCGTCGATGTCCCCGGTCTGGGGACTGTCGGTCGCGGATTTCGACGGGGATGGGGCGCAGGACCTCCTGATGGCCCAGAACTTCATGCCGGTGCGCCCGGACGACGTGCCCCAGGACGCAGGCTGTGGGCTGCTCCTGCGTGGCGATGGCGTCGGGAACTTCAAGCCGGTCGACCCCCGCGAGAGCGGCATCCGGGTCTGGGGTGATGCCCGGGGCTCGGCGGTGGGAGACTTCGACCGGGATGGCCGTCCCGATGTCGCCGTCGCCCAGAACTCCGGTCCCACCGCGCTCTTCCACAACCTCTGCGCCAGGCCAGGCCTCCGTGTGGTGCTCCAAGGTCCGGAGGGCAACGCAACGGGGGTCGGCGTCCAGTTGCGACCTCGGACCGCCGAAGGGGTGGGCGCCCTCCAGGAGGTGCAGTCGGGCACGGGATGGATGTCGGTCGACAGCCCCGTCCGAATCCTCACCGCCAGCGATCCCATCGTGGCCCTGGAGGTCCGCTGGCCGGGAACCGCCACGAAGACGATTCCCGTCCCCTTGGGGGCCGCGGAGGTCGAGGTCGATCCATCCGGAACCCTGAAGGTCGCGCGATGAGACTCCGTTCATCTGGGAGGTGGCGACGGGCAGAAAGGGGACAGTGGCCCCGGATTCCAGACGTTCTACTGGTCGCCCTCCTCCTGCTGGTCTTCCGGCTCGGTGCCGCGGAACCGGCATGGCAGACGGCCGACGGCTATCGATGGAGACGGGTCGAGCCTGCCGGCGTGGGCCGATCGGGGTTCACCCTCCTGACCAACACCTCCCTTGGCATCACGTTCACCAACGTGGTCCAGGAGGATCGCACGATCACGAACCGCAACCTGGGTTCTGGTTCTGGTGTCGCCCTGGGGGATGTCGATGGCGACGGCTGGTGCGACGTCTTTCTCTGCGGCATCGATGTCTCCCCACGGCTCTACCGGAACCGGGGGGGATGGCGCTTCGAGGATGTGACCCGTGAGCGGTTTGCGGTCGATCCCGGGTCGGGACCGGGCAGCGACGCCACCGGAACAGCCTTCGCCGACATCGATGGCGACGGCGATCTGGACCTTCTGGTGAATGGATTCGGTCGAGGAACCCGGCTCTGGCTGAACGATGGAAAGGGTCGCTTCCAGGAACGGACCGACGAGGCGGGTCTCCGAAGTCGGACGGGGGCGACCTCCCTGGCATTGGCCGATGTGGATGGGGACGGAGACCTCGACCTTTACGTCTGCAATTTCCGCCCGGACACGGTGATGGATCAACCCGGTGTGAAGTTCGCCCTGCGCAACATCGGCGGGCGTCCGGTCGTGATCTCGATGGACGGACGCCCCACCACTGCGCCCGACCTCACCAACCGGTTCGAGATGGGTCCCGGAGGCCAGGTCGTTGAGTACGGCGAGCCCGATGTGCTCTGGCTCAACGAGGGGGCCGGACGGTTCCGGGCGGTGTCCTGGACCGAGGGGGTGTTCGTCGACGAAGACGGCCAGCCGTTCCGGAGTCCGGAACGGGACTGGGGATTGGCCGCCCAGTTCGGGGATCTCGATGGCGATGGGCGGATGGATCTGTACGTCTGCAACGATCTGCATACGCCGGACCGTCTGTGGATGAATCGGTCAACTCCCGGGAAGCCCCGCTTCGAGGCCATCCCGAGGCTGGCCCTGCGCAACAACAGCACGTTCTCGATGGGCGTCGACTTCGGGGACCTCAACCGCGACGGCTTCACCGATTTCTTCACGGTCGACATGCTGGCCCGTGAGCGGTCGATCCGCGCCCGTCAGATGTCGGGCCTGGCCCCGCAGTTCCGGCGTCCGGGTGAGTTCCAGGACCGGGTCCAGCTCCTCCGCAACGCCCTTCAGTGGAACCGGGGCGACACCACCTTCGCCGAGACCGGCATCTTCAGCGGCGTCGAGGCCAGCGACTGGTCGTGGGGACCGATCTTTCTGGATGTCGACCTCGACGGGTTCGAGGACATCCTCGTGACCAATGGCCAGATCCGGGACTATCAGGACAGCGATGCCGCCGAGCGGGTCGCGACGGCGCAGGCCGGGGGGCGGACCCTGACGCCGTCCGATATCCTGAAGCTGAACCGGGACCTGCCGCGCTTCGCCACCGCCAACGCTCTGTTCCACAACCGGACCCCGCAACGTCTCCGGGAGTCGGGGGCAGGGGATGGGATTCCCGGCACCCCGGTCGTTCCCGTGTTTCTGGAGCGGGCAGCGGAATGGGGGTTCGCCACAGTGGGCATTTCCCAGGGCGCTGCGGTGGCGGACCTCGACCAGGACGGCGACCTCGACGTCGTGATGAACAATCTCCTGGAAGGGCCGGGAATCTACCGCAACGAAGCCACCGCATCTCGGGTGGGTATCCGTCTCCGGGGGCGTGGAGGAAACTCGCGCGGGATCGGATCCCGGATTTCTGTGATCGTTCCGGAGCCCCGGTCGGCGTTTCCGACGGAACAGTCCCAGAACGTCATCGCCGGCGGACGCTATCTCAGCGGGGACGAGGCGATGCGGACCTTTGCGGTGGGCACGGCATCCACTGTCGAGGTCACGGTGCGGTGGCCCTCCGGAAATCTCAGCCGTCACACGCGGATCCCGGTCGACGTCCTGGTCGAGATCGAGGAGCCCTCGGGCGGTGATGCGACCCGACCTGCAGCAGCCCTGCCGGCATCCCTCCTCCGCTTCGAGGATGTCTCCGACCGTCTGAAGCATTTGGCCACCGATGCGCCGTTCGAGGAGGGGAGCCGCCAGCCCCTCCTGCCCAACGGGCTCGGCCAGCTGGGTCCAGGAGTGTCGTGGGCGGATTGGAATGCCGACGGATTCCCGGATCTCGCGGTCGGGGCAGGACGTTCCGGATCCGTGGGTCTGTTCGAGAACGATCAGCGCGGTGGGTTCCGTCGCATCGAGGATCCCGGTCTGAACCGGCCGTTGGGACGGGATCTGACCACGATCCTGCCGCTCGGGGCGACTCTCCTCTCCGGATCGAGCCACTGGGAGGATGGACAGACCAACGGGGGGATGATCCGGCTGTACGACATGGAGTCGCGTCGGAGCGGGGAGGCCGTTCTTGGGGTCCAGTTCGCCGTGGGTCCGCTGGCCGCGGTCGACCTCGACGGGGATGGTGCGCTGGAGGTGTTCGTCGGTGGACGCGCGCGCGCTGGACGTTGGCCTGAACCGGTGCCGTCGGTGCTCCTGCGCGACGACGGGGGACGCTTCGCCATCGCGGAGCGATTCGACTCCATGGGACGCGTCAGTGGCGCGTGCTTCACGGACATCGATGGGGATGGGGATCCGGACCTGGTGGTCGCGGGGGATTGGGGTCCGATCCAGATCTGGCGGAATGACACGGGTCGGCTGACCCGCACCACGCCGTCGGTCCAACTGGCAGGGGAACGGCTCCCGCTCGACCGGTTCTCCGGGCTCTGGAACAGCGTCACCGCCGGCGATTTCGATGGGGATGGACGCCTGGATCTCGTGGCGGGGAACTGGGGGCTGAACAACGCGTGGGTGGCAGCGCTGCCCCCATCGGAGCGTCCCTCGATCGTCGGCATGTCGGCACCGCCGCGTCCCTTGCGCCGGTTGTACTGGGGTTCGTTCGGCGGGGTCACGGGCTTCGACTTGGTGGAAGCCCTGCCGGGGGCCGATGGCGATCTGCCCGCCCGGGAGCTGCCGATGTGGTCGCGGGCGTTTCCCTGGATCCGGGATGCCGTGCCGACCTATGCGGCCTTCGGGACGATGACGGTGGCCCAGGTGTTCGGGACCCGGTTGGCGGATGCACGGGTGGCGGAGATCACCTGGCTCGCGTCGACCCTGTTCCTGAACCGGGGCGACCACTGGGAGGCACGTCCGTTGCTGGATGTGGCCCAGCTGTCCCCGGTCTTTGGGCTGGCCGTGGCGGATGCCGATGGGGATGGAGCGGAGGATCTGTTCCTCGCGCAGAACTGGTCGCATTCCGATCCGTTGACCGCCCGGGTGGATGCCGGCCGGGGATTGTGGCTACGGGGCGATGGGCACGGAGGATTTCGTCCGCAGCTCCAGACCGGGGTGGCGATCCACGGCGACCAGCGGGGTGCGGCGGTTGCGGACTTCGATCGGGATGGGCGACCCGACCTTGTGGTCTCCCAGAACGGCGCATCGACCCACCTGCTGCGGAATCTCGCCGCCCGCCCCGGACTGCGGGTGGAGGTCGAGGAGGGGGGCGTTCCGGGAAGCTGGGCCGGGACCCAGGTCAGACTGGTGTTCGGTGACCGATCCGGTCCCTGGCGTGAATGGCACCTCGGGGCCGGCTATTGGAGTGTCGACAGCTCAACCCAGGTCCTTGCCCTGCCCGGAACGGCAACAGCAACAGCGGTGGAGGTCCGGAGACCCGGGGGACGTTTGATCCGACATCCGCTCCAGCCTGGGGTCACGGCGCTGGTCGTGGCTCCCGACGGTCAGATCCGCACCTCGCCCTGATCGCCTGCGAACGAGGGTGCCCGGAGCGAGGTTCCCAATCGGTCCTCGGTCCACCAACCGCTGATCAGGCCATCCGCCGGGTCTTCCAACATCGGCACCGTCCAACACCGTTCTTCCTCTTTCACGGGACACCTCCTAGGCTTTGCGGATTCCTGACACCCGTGGAATCGCAGCGCAGGCGGGTCCTGTGAGGCGTTTCTGTCCCGGGACAGGGGACGTTCACACCATTGTTCCATGACCTCCGTCACACAGCTGAAAACCGTCAAGGGCAACACCTCCAACAAGGTCGCCGCCGAGCTCACCCGCACCGGGGGCCTGCTCCGGCTGGCCCCGGCCTGGGTTCCCCGTTCCTTCCTGCAGCCGGGTCTCCGCCTCAAGCTGCATCCCGATGACATCTATGCCTACGGTGCAAACCGTGGCGGCATCGATGAGCGCTGGTTCTCCTCGACGACCGAGGCCGCCAACGAGGGTCGGGTTCCCGACGAGGGGCTGAGCTACGTCGTGGTGGGTTCCGAACGGTTCACCCTCCGCAAGGCGGTCGAGGACTGCGGTGCGTCGATCGTCGGCAAGGCGATCTGGAAGAAATACGGCCGCTGGCCGGTCTACTCCAAGTTCTTCGACAACATGGGCCCCATCCCCCACCACATGCACCAGTCGGCCAAGCAGGCCAAGCTGGTCGGACAGGAGGGCAAGCCCGAGAGCTACTACTTCCCGCCGCAGCACAACAGCGTCGGGAACAACTTCCCGTACACGTTCATGGGACTCGAGCCCGGCACCACCAAGGCGCAGGTCCGCAAATGCCTGGAGGACTGGAACCGGGGCGACAACGGGATCCTCGACCTCTCGAAGGCCTACCGTCTCAAGCCCGGCACCGGATGGCTCATCGATCCCTGCGTCCTGCACGCCCCGGGCAGCCTCTGCACCTATGAGCCGCAGTGGGGCAGCGACGTCTTCGGCATGTACCAGAGCATGGTCGAGGGTCGCTATGTCCCGTGGAGCCTTCTCGTGAAGGACATGCCCAAGAAGTATCACCACGACCTCGACTTCATCGTCGACCAGCTGGACTGGGACAAGAACGTCGACCCGAACTTCAAGGACAACCACTACCTCGAGCCGGTTCCGGTCGCCAACACCCGCAAGGAGGGCTATGTCGACCGCTGGATCGTCTATGGCACCATCGACGGCGAGCAGCTGTTCACCGCGAAGGAGCTCACCGTGGATCCGGGAACGAAGGTCACGGTGAAGGACACCGGGGCCTACGGTCTCATCTGCGTCCAGGGCGTGGGCAAGATCAACGGCCAGCCGCTGAACAGCCCGAAGCTGATCCGGTTCACCGAGCTGACCGAGGACGAATACTTCTGCACGGAGGACGGCGCCAAGGCGGGCGTGACCTTCGAGAACACGAGCGAGACCGAGCCGCTGGTGACCCTCCGCTACTTCGGCCCGGAGGTGAACCCGGATGCCCCGAAGATGGGTGCCTATCGGAAGAACAAGTTCTGAGGCTCAGGTCCCTGGGTTCCCACGAACGGCTGGTGCCAGTGCACCAGCCGTTTTTGTTGTCGGGGTTGCGTCGGATCGGACCCAGATCGAAGTGCGGCTTGCCTGTCGACATGTCCCCCATGCCGACCGAGCAATGTGCCCGGAAGATCCTTCACCGAGAGGACCGTCTGCCTCGCGTTCCTCCGTCACAGGGGATCTGCCCCCAATGCAGCGCCTTATTCCTGGGGGACCATGCCCAAGGCTTGCCGCCGCGAGACGAACGGGTCTTCGATTCGTTGGCAGCTTAAGTGCCTAATAGCCATTTGATTATGCAGTTCGTTTGGGACCAAAACCGGTCGTGGTCCCTGGGGTGCTGGGTGGACCTGGGCCGTCCATTCCGGTCGGCGATTCCAAAACCTCACTTCAATACCCAATGAACCGTAGCCCAAAACAACTGGCGGCCGCCTTGGCGGTCGTCTGGCTCGGCGGTCTCTCCGCCACCCAAGCTGCTGACACCACGCTCCAGGACCTTATCAATGGAGCCTCCATTCGGGTCTTCGACCCGATCAACCACCCGGGAGCCCAGTACGACCTGACGTTCTCCGGGTTCCAGAACGTCACCCAACTCGGGACCCTGGCCGTGCCCTATAACCAGATCTTTGTCTTCCCAATCTGGGGCGGTGTTGGAGGGGCGCAGAACGAGCCCGGACTCCGTTTTCAGTCCGCTCTCTGGACCCTGATAGGACCCGGGCAGACCTATGACCTGAGCTTCGAATTCACCGTCAGCCACACCTTCCTGTCCCCGGTCCTCACGGACAACACGCTGGCGCTGACAGGATCGGCCCTCGGCAGCGGCATAGCCCAGGTGGCCGAAGGGGTCATCAATCCCCTGAACAGCGAGACCCTGGCCAACAAATACGTCTACACCGACGCGCTGGGCAGCCAGCTGGTGGATCACGATGTCTTCGTCGGCGGCCCCTACAGCTCGGTCCAGGTCCGGAAGGACTTCGTCATGAGCACCGGTTCCGCCGAGGGCGCGCGGGTCTTCGTCAGCGACTTCGACCAGACCTTCTCCGCGGTGCCCGAGGCCAGCCCGGGTCTCGCGGGGATCGGACTCGCCCTGCTGGCGGGACGTCAGATGCTCCGTCGCCGTACGACCGTGACCCGCGAGGCGGTCATCGTCTGACAGCCCCCCCCGCGGTCCCGTCGGAAGGTACCGATGGGAACAACGGCAAAGATCTGGAACCCCGGGGTGTCGTCGAGGATCCTCGGGGTTCCAATTTTCATGAGCACCCATCCCGTCCGCTGGGGTTTCCTCGGCACCGCCAACATCGCCCGCAAGAACTGGCAGGCGATCCACAACACCGGCAATTCCGTCCTGACCGCGGTTGCCAGCCGGGACGTCGCCCGTGCCCAGACCTTCATCGGGCAGTGCCAGTCCCAGGTGCCCTTGCCGACGCCGCCCAAGGCGCTCGGCAGCTATGAAGCCCTGCTCGAAAGTCCGGATGTCGATGCGGTCTACATCCCGCTCCCGACTGGACTCCGGAAGGACTGGGTTGTCCGTGCGGCCCGTGCCGGGAAGCACGTTGTCTGCGAGAAACCCTGCGCCCCAACGGCAGCCGATCTCCAGGAGATGATCGGCGCCTGCGCCCAGCACAGGGTCCAGTTCATGGATGGCGTCATGTTCGTCCACAGCGGTCGCATGGAACGCCTGCGTCAGGTCCTCGCCTCCGGCGAGGCGGTGGGGGACATCCGCCGCGTGACCTCGCAGTTCAGTTTCCGCGGGGATGCCGCGTTCTTCACCGACAACATCCGGTCCCGCAGCGGACTCGAGCCCCAGGGCTGCGTCGGGGACCTCGGCTGGTACTGCATCACCTTCGCGCTCGAGGCGCTCCAGGGACGCCTCCCCCACACGGTCATCGGACGCCGACTCTCCCACTTCAGCCATGCCCAGAGCACCGATGTCATTCCATCGGAGTTCTCGGCCGAACTCCTCTACGAGGACGGAGTTTCGGCCTCGTTCTACTGCTCGTTCATCACCGAGCACCAGCAGTGGGCCAGCGTCAGCGGCACGAAGGGCAACCTTCGGGTGTCCGACTTCGTCCTGCCTGTGTTCGGTGCCGAATCATCATTCGAGATCGATCAGGCCCAGTTCCATGTGAAGGGCACCCAGTTCGACATGGAGTCGCACCGCCGCCTCGAGATCGTTCCGGAACACGCGAACAATCATCCGACGGCCCAGGAGACAAACCTCTTCCGGCACTTTGCCGACCAGGTCCGCTCCGGAAAGCTCAACACCCACTGGCCGCAGCGGGCCCTGAACGCCCAGCGTCTGCTCGACGCCTGTCTCGATTCCGCCGCGCGCGGGTCGGCACCGGTCGCGTTCCGGTAGCGGGATGGGATCGGACTGGGAACCTCGACGGGTTCAAGGTCCCCGGGACGATCAGGACTGCCTCGGCCGGTTTGTCTCCGGCATGGGCCGCTTCCAGATCGGCACGACCCGCTTCATCTCGTCGATCAGCCATTGGCCGGCGGCGAAAGCCTCGGCGCGGTGGGGGGAACGGATCTCCAGCCAGAGGCTGGTCTCGCCCGCGGCGACCGGTCCTGTCCGATGGATGAGCCGCACGGAGTCCACCTGGGGCCAGCGGGACTCGACCGCGTCGAAGAGTCGTTCGAACTGGTGGAGCGCCATCGGCCGGAACGTTTCGTAGTCCAGTCCAGCAATGGCGGCGCCCGACTCCTCGCCTCGGACGATCCCGTTGAACACCAGCACGGCACCGCAGCCGGTGGAGGCCGGGCGGGATCGGATCAGGTCGACCTCGTCAATCGGATCGGCCGTGAGGAGAATGTGCCGGTGCATGGAACGGGGATTCTGGCGTCAGTGCGTGGCCCGCCACAGGGACAGGGATGTGAATACGGCAACAGCCACTCCGTAGCCGCAGATGCCCATGCCGACGGCGAACGGGATGAGCCGTTCCTCGGAGAAGGCCATCAGGCCGAGGCCGACGCTGCCGAACAACACCGCTTCACCCAGGAAACAGAGGAGTGGGAGGCCACGAGGAGCCTCGGCAAGACGGTCGGACATCCAGAGCCGGTAGCGCACCTCTCCCAGCGAGCGCATGACCCAGGCGGATTGCAGGTTTCGCGCCGCCACGAGGAGGCTGGTGGTGGTGAGCGAGATCGCCAGAAGCGGCCAAGTCGCGAACAGCAGGACCAGGATGAGGTTGGTGATCAGTCCCCCCCGCCAGCCGAGCCACCGGGCCACCGGATTGCCTTCGAGCCTCAGGTTCGGAGTGGCGATGTAGGTGGACAGCAGGTCGAGGCCGCGCGCAATCGTCAGCATGGCCAGGAAGACCCACCAGAGGGTGGATCCGGGGAGGAGAAAGTCGTCTAGCGAGAGCATTCCGGGAAGTGCCGGAGCCCCGGCGAGGCGGTTCCTACTGGGATTTCTTCCCGTAGAGATTCTCCGGGGTCTCCAGACGCTCCTCGGTCGTGGTCCAGGTCGCACCGGCCTCGCCCACCGTCCGGAAGAAACAGCTCCGGAATCCCTCATGACAGGCCGGTCCGCTCTGCTCGACCTGGATCAGCAGGGCGTCGCCGTCGCAGTCGAAGGCGACGTTCCGGACCACCTGCACGTTTCCGCTCGACTCACCCTTCATCCAGAACTTCTGACGCGACCGGCTCCAGAACCATGTTTTGCCGGTGGACAGGGTCTTCTCGAGCGATGCCCGATTCATCCAGGCCATCATCAGAACCCGCCCGTCCCGGTGATCCTGGATGATGGCGGGGATCAGTCCGTCAGCGGTCCATTTCAGCTGGTCGTAGAGGCTCATTGGGAGGCGGTCGATGTAAGGCGTGCTCAGCGTGAGGGGAGGAATCCGAAGACCACCGCGCCCACGAGGCAGGCGAAAGCGGCGATGTGATTCCATTGCGGACGGGATTGGAAGTAGAAGAACGCGAATCCCATGAACACCGTCAGGGTGATGGCTTCCTGGACGATCTTGAGCTGGTAGGGCGTCAGCCGGTGGTTGCCCCAACGGTTGGCGGGCACCTGGATGACGTACTCGAAGAATGCGATGCCCCAGCTCGCGAGGATCACGATCCAGAGCGGGGATGACTTGAACTTCAGGTGACCGTACCAGGCGACGGTCATGAACAGGTTGCTCGCCACCAACATCAGGATGGGCAACCACAGCGACTGGGTCCACGTGTGCATGTGTCTCTCCGCTTTCAACCTCCGACGCTCAACCCGCCTGCACCACCCGCCGGACCGGGATGCCCTGGCCGTGGAGATGGTCCTTCGCCTGTCCGACGGTGTACTCGCCGAAGTGGAAGATGCTGGCGGCGAGGACGGCGTCGGCCCGGCCGGCGAGGAGGACCTCGGCCATGTGGTGGAGCGTCCCGGCTCCGCCGCTGGCCACGACCGGCACCCCGACCGCCTCGCTCACGCGCCGGGTGATCTCGAGATCGAATCCCTTCCGCGTGCCGTCGGCATCGATGGAGTTGAGAACGATCTCCCCGGCACCCAACTGGACGGCTTCGGTGGCCCAGGGGATGGCCTCACGACCCGTGGCCTGACGTCCGCCACGGGCGAAGACCTCCCAGCGGCCGGGCTGAACCTGCTTCGCGTCGATCGAGACCACGATGCACTGGCTGCCAAACTTCTCGGCCCCCGCGCGGATCAGGTCCGGATTCTGGAGGGCGGAGGAATTGATGCTGACCTTGTCGGCCCCGGCCAAAAGCATGGTTCCCATGTCCTCCACGGTGCGGATTCCACCCCCGACCGTCAGCGGCATGAAGCAGCGGTCGGCCGTCCGCTCGATTACATCGACCATCGTGCTGCGCCCATGGGCGCTCGCCGTGATGTCGAAGAACACCATCTCGTCGGCCCCCTGGTCGTTGTAGCGGACGGCGAGCTCGACGGGGTCGCCGACATTCCGGAGTCCTCCCGATTCGGCACGTCCGAACTGGACTCCGCGGGTGACGTGTCCGTCGTGGACATCGAGGCAGGGGATCACTCTCCGGGCGAGCATGGCAGGCCAACTCTAGGCGGCCTGCGGAGAATGACCAAGCCCGCGGTGGAGCGGGGAGGCTGTGGATGCGGTTCGAATAATGGCCTACCATCCCCGTCCATCCCCGCCGTGGCCCTCTTGAGCCTGATCGGATCCCGGTGGGAGCTGCCCAGACTGCGACCGTCGCGAGTCCCCTACCGAGACCCTTCCGGGATCCGGGTTGACCCTTTTCCCTCTGTGCCCTTCCTTCTGACGCTCATGCGATCGATCCCTCTCTTTTCCGTCCTCCCGGTGTTGGCTGGCCTGCTGGCCGCGGGCTGTGCCTCCGGGGTGAAGAATCCCTCGGGTGTCCCCGTGACGGTCCTCAAGCCCGATGAACAGGGTTTTGTGGCCGGCAGTGGCATCGAGTCCCAGGACCTTGTGTCGGTCTCGGATCGGATGGCCCGGAGCCTCCTCGGTACCCCCGAGATCCAGAAGTTCGCCAACGGCACCCCCCGGGTGGTGATCCTGCCGGTGGAGAACAACACCCGGTTCCCGATCAACAAGGACATCTTCACGGCCCGCATCCAGGCCCTCCTCAACAGCAAGGCCCAGGGCAAGATGCGGTTCCTCGCGCGGGATCGGATGGCCGCCCTTGAGCAGGAGCGACAGCTCAAACGGGAAGGGAAGGTGACCGCCAATTCGGACCCGCAGGTCCAGGAGTTCCGCGGGGCCGACTTCTTCCTCACCGGCAAGCTGATGGGCATGACCACCCAGGCCAAGGCCGGGACCAGCGACTACGTCCTCTACACCTTCCAGCTGATCGATCCCCGCACGAGCGACATCCTCTGGGAGGATTCTGCGGAGATGAAGAAGCAGTCGGTCGAGGACGCCGCCTACCGGTGAACCGAAACCTCCTGAAGGCCGGGGTCTGGGCGCTGCTGGGCCTGCTCGCCCTCGGCTGCGCCTCCGTCAGTCCGGAGCAGCAGGCGCTTCGGGACCGTCCGCTGACGCTGGTCCAAAGTGGCCTGACCGCCCTCCGTCGAGGCGACACCACCACCGCACGATTGGATCTCGACGAGGCCCTGCTCCAGATGGGTGCCTCCTCGGCCGGGGATCGCAGCGCCCGACAGGCCCGTGGCGCCTTCAACCCGGAATCGGTCAAGGCCTTCAAAGGGGAACCCTACGAGCGGGTGATGGCCTACTACTACCGCGGGATCCTGTATTGGATGGACGGCGAGCCCGACAACGCCCGGGCGGCGTTCCGGAGCGCGGCCGTCCAGGACCAGAATCCGGAACTGGGCATCACGAAGGCCGACTGGGTGCTCCTGGACTACCTCGAGGGCCTGGCCACGTTGAAGCTGGGGGGTGACGGGCAGGATGGGTTCAAGCGGGCCGTCGCGGAGGCCCGGGCAAACCAGCCGCCTCCCTACACCCGCGAGGCGAATGTCCTCGTCTTCCTCGAAATGGGGCAGGGGCCCGTGAAGTATGCCGATGGCGATTACGGCGAGCGGTTGCGGTTCCATCCGGGCACCGCCTCCGATCCCGTGGCGGTTCTGATCTTCGGATCCGAGAGTGTCCAGGTGGGCCCGTTTGACGACATCACCTACCAGGCGACCACCCGGGGCGGGCGCGTGATGGACCACGTCCTCCAGGGCAAGGCGGTGTTCAAGGAGAGCACCGATGCCTTCGGCACCGGGGCCATCATCGCAGGGGCCGGGGTGGCGATCGCGGGACAGTCCAACACGGCGCAGGGCGTTGGCCTGGGACTCGTGGCGGCGGGGCTGGTCAGCAAGATCATCAGCGCCGCGACCACTCCCGCCGCAGACACCCGGAGCTGGTCCAATCTCCCCAACCTCCTGAGCTTCGCCGCGCTGAAGATGTCCCCGGGACCGCATTCGCTTCGGGTCGAATTCAGGGACCCCGGCGGCCGCGTCGTGGTCACCCGCGACGCCACCTTCCACGTGGTTCCCGGCCGGGATACCGTCCTTTTCCTGAGCGATCGAAACTCCTGACTCCCCATGAAACACCCCCACCTCCTCCGTCCGATCCTCCCGTGTGTCCTCCTGGTGGCCCTCGCTGCCGGATGCTCCCGCCATACCGGGGCCTATACTCCGAAGCCGGCGAACCTCAGCGCCGACCAGCTTGCGGCCAAGTTCGTCCTGATGGATCCGGGGGCCCGGAAATCCGTCACCAGCACGGGATTGCAGGAGATCCGCCTGCCCGATGGACGGTTGCAGGTCGTCTGCCAGGTCCTGAATCGCGAGAACCGTCGCATCCAGGTCCAGATCCAATGTGTCTTCAAGGACGCCGTCGGATTCGGGAACGGGGACGAGACCCCGTGGGAGACGCTGATCCTCACCGAGAACGCCACCGAGACGGTCCAATTCACCTCGTTGAACAACACCGCGACCTCCTCTACCGTCCGGGTTCGTCAAGCGCGTTGAACCCATGAATCTCCATCCCATTCTGCCGCTCTGTGCCGTTGCGATCCTGGCCACCTCCGGATGCCAGACCCAGGCTCCCACGGAATATGTCCTCCAGCTGACCAGCGCGACCCCGGTTGGCTACAGCGGCGTTCTCATCGCCGATGGCAAGCGACAGGAGATCCAGGGCAAGACCCCGGGCGAGTTTCGTGTGACGGCAAAGGACCTCAGTTGGAAGATCCACCAGGGCACCGAGGAGGGCACGCTCACCCTCGAGGTGAAGGATGTGAAGCGGCCGGAGCGGATCGAGACCGTGGTCGCCTCGACCGGTCCGAACTCCGCTCTCGTCGGCGGGACGCTCATCAAGCCCGGCATGCCGGTCTGGCCTGGGCTGTGACCGCACCGGAGCCCACACCGAAGGCCAAGGCCGCACGATGAGAGTCCTCGGCGTCATCCCGGCCCGCTACGCCTCCACCCGGTTCCCGGGAAAACCCCTCCACCTGATCGCCGGCAGGACGCTGATCCAGCGGGTCGTTGAACGCTGCCGTCTCGCCTCACGCCTGGCTGAGGTGATCGTGGCCACCGACGACTCCCGCATCGCCGATGCCGTCCGGCCCTTCGTTCGGGTCGAGATGACCCGCGGCGATCATCCCAGCGGCACGGATCGGATCGCCGAGGTCGCCGGACGGGTGGACTGTGACGCGGTCGTCAACATCCAGGGCGACGAGCCGCTGATGGATCCGGCGGTCATCGACGCCGTGGCGGCGCTCCTCGAGCATTCGCCCATGTCCACGGCCGCCACACCGATCCGGACCGACGCCGAGTGGTCGAGTCCCAACGTGGTCAAGGTGGTCCGCGCCCAGGATGGTCGGGCCCTCTACTTCTCCCGAAGGACCATTCCCTATCTGCGCGACCAGGCGGAACTGCCGCCCGACGGACAGCGCGCGGCATTCCCGTTCCTCAAGCATCTCGGCATCTACGGCTATCGTCGCGAGACGCTCCTGGGTCTGGTCCGGCATCCCGTCTCCCCGTTGGAGGTCGCCGAGCGCCTCGAACAGCTGCGCGCCCTCGAGCATGGCATCCCGATCGCCGTGGCCACGGTGGACCACGACAGCATCGGGGTGGATGTCCCGGAGGATGTGGCCCGGGTCGAGGCCATCCTGTCGGCACGACCCACCTCCGGCTGACCGCCGGACGCGACCGGCCCGGGCCCCGGGAATCCGTTGCGACCGGATCCTCTCCTGATGACCCCCTCCGATCCCAAGGCACGGCACGACTTCCTGGTCCACGAGATCCGACGCCACGACCAGGCCTACTACGTCCGGGCCGAGCCCGAGGTCAGCGATTTCCAGTACGACCAGCTCTACAGCGAGCTGCAGGAGCTGGAGCGACAGCATCCGGAGTGGATCACTCCGGAGTCCCCCACCCAGCGCGTCGGCGGCACCCTACTGGGAGGATTTCAACGGGTCCGACACCTGCAGCCCATGCTCTCACTCGAAAAGGTCGAGGTCGCGGAGCATCCGGACTCCGTCGAGGAGCCTGATCGGGTCCGCCGCAACCGCCTCCAGGATGGGAACACGCTCCAGCGGCTCCGCGAATTCGACCAGCGGATCCGGAACGAGCTCGGGACCGCTGAGGTCGCCTATGTGATGGAGCCGAAGGTGGATGGTGTCTCATTGAGCGTCCATTACCGGGATGGCCGGCTGGTGCTTGGGGTGACCCGGGGTGACGGGGAGTTTGGTGATGACATCACCGCCAACCTCCGGACCCTGCGATCCATCCCGCTGGAGTTGGATCTGCCGAATCCGCCGCCCCTCCTGGAGGTGCGGGGTGAGGTCTACATGGCGACCCGGGATTTCGACGCCCTGAATGCGCGCCTGCTGGCCGCCGGCGAGAAACCCTTTCCCAATGCCCGCAACGCCACTGCGGGAACACTCAAGCAACTGGACCCGCGTCTCGTCGCACAACGACCTCTCCGGGCTGTGTTCTATGCTGTGGGCGCCTGCGAGGGCATCACCTTCGACACCCACACCGAGACACTCCAGGCACTCCACCGCATGGGTTTGCCCACCCAGCGCCTCTGGTGGAGCTGCCCATCGATGGAGGCGGTCCTTGAGCGGTACAGCGAGGAAGTCGTGGCCCAGTACGATGAGACCCGGGACCTCCGCGCCCAGCTCCCCTATGAGATCGATGGCGTGGTGGTGAAGGTGGATCGCCGCGATCATTGGGCCCGCATCCCGGACAAGTCCCGCTCGCCAGGCTACGCGATCGTCCACAAACCTGTACCTTGGATCACCCCGGCTGAGACCCGACTGAGGGCGATCACGATCCAGGTGGGCCGGACGGGTGTCCTGACCCCGGTGGCCGAGCTGGACCCGGTGTTCGTCCAAGGGTCCACGGTTTCCCGGGCCACGCTGCACAACGAGGACGAGATTCGTCGGAAGGACATCCGCATCGGGGATGCTGTCGTGGTCCGCAAGGCCGGGATGGTGATCCCGGAGGTCGTGGAGGTGGTGCGTTCGAAACGCCCGGCCGACGCGGTGCCGTTCGATTTTGTCGGACAGCTGGGCGGACGCTGTCCGGCCTGCGGTGGGGCGATCGCGCGCGACGAGATCTCCGCGGGCACGGCGGAGGAGGTTGCCTGGCGGTGCGTCAACGTGGCGGGGTGTCCGGCGCAGAAGACGCGGCGGTTGGAGTACTTCGCGCAGCGCAAGGCCCTCGACATCGAGGCGCTCGGCGGGATCGTGGCCGAGAAGCTCGTCGAACGGGGACTGGTGGACGAGCCCCTCGATCTCTTCGGACTGAAGGTCGATGCCCTGGCCCAGCTCAACCTTGGCACCGAGGAGGAGCCCCGGGTTTTCGGCGAGAAGAACGCGACCAAGGTGCTGGAGGCCTTGGACCGCGCTCGCACGGCGCCCCTCCACCGATGGCTTCACGCGTTGGCGATCCCGGAGATCGGGGAACAGAGCGCCTGGCAACTGGCCCAGGTCCATGCTGGGCTTCGCGACCTCGCCGGCTCCCCGATCCTGGAGGCGATCCGGACGCTGGGCGCGCTCAAGGCGGAGCGGGACCTGATCTCGCCCCGATCGCGGAAGAATCCTCCGAAGACCGAGGAGGAGAAGGCGGTACGACAGGAACGGCATCGCGAGTTGGGCGAGGAGGTGGACCGGCTGGAGTCCTTCCTGGAGCAGGACGGCGTCCGGTCCCGGCTGGCCGAGGTGGGGCCCGTCGCCGCGGCATCGCTGCTCGACTATTTCCAGTCCGAGGCCGGGCAGGGGGTCCTGCGTCGGCTCGACGCCCTGGGCATCCACCCGGTGGGTGCAAGTCCGCAGGCCACATCCTCCACCGCGTCCGAAGTGACCGGGAAGACGTTCGTCCTGACCGGGACGTTGCCGACGCTGTCGCGGGACGAGGCCTCGGCACTCATCCGGGCGGCAGGCGGCACGGTCTCGGGTTCGGTCAGCCGACGCACCGACTTCG
>Ga0194123_10000384_pt1 | contig 85128 bp, 89 predicted proteins | sample TA2MahsurfametaG_5_FD_155479 | JGI IMG/M metagenome (GOLD analysis project Ga0194123, IMG submission 155479) | Freshwater microbial communities from Lake Tanganyika, Tanzania - TA2015023 Mahale A surface | ecosystem: Environmental > Aquatic > Freshwater > Lake | place: Tanzania: Lake Tanganyika... | reverse complement strand
TGAGAAGAAATTGATCTGAGAATTCTTTTAAGTTTTTTTGCCTGATCTTGCTCTCCTCGCTCTCCTAGATCTAGCCCAAGAATAATATGTTTCAAATAATGTCGTGCGATTTCAATTTTCTGAAGGTGAATTAACTTTTGAGATAAAGGTTCCGCTAAGCGAGCAAGAGGATCAAACAAAAATATATAAAAAAGGTTGATCTCTATCTGGTCCACGTCTTGCACCCAGAGCGCTTCGGAATCATTAAGCATAAGCGGTTGTAAATATCCTTTAACATGAACGAGATATTCCCCGCTTCCATCCAATTGTAGTTTCTGTAAACTTAAAAGATAATTTTTGGTATAGAGGAATAAATCTTGCAAAGGGTAGGTCCACAAAGAGCAAAACGTTGCCGCTTCATTAAACGCATCAGCCAAATGAACTATTTGAGGAAGAGAGGTGAAGGTATTCTGTCCCGTCGTAAATCTAATAATTAAAAGAGAACATCTTCTCATAAAATGAGATATTTTTTGAGGGTCCTCATTCCTGAGTACAAAATCTCTTTCTATGTTGGATGACGTTAGGCATTCAAGCGGTGTAGTTGGAAAAGAATTATCCTTAAAGTCAAAAAAGTGACCATGGTGCGTTTCCAAATGGCCAAGAATATTATTGCGATTATCCTTTAAGAGATCATCATCAGAAGCATGGAGTTGATTATGGAAAGAAGAGAAAACTATAAAAATAATCGAAAACAAAAACTTCTGAGTCATTTCTTTTTCCTTCTCAAAAAATGATCGTTTTAATATAAATATTTACCCCTTTTCAATAACGCTCTACAAGGTAATAATTAGTTTTCTCTTATTTGCAAAATGGAATTAAAAAAGAACGATTAATTTTTTCCTGAATAAGGATTTTTACCTTTACGAACATACATACGTAGAGGCACTCCTGGTAAGTCAAAATCTTGACGCATTTGATTGATCAAATAACGAATATAAGAGGTGGGGAGGTCTCCAACTTGATTTGCAAACAAAGCAAAAGTTGGAGGTCGCGTCTTTACCTGTGTCATGTATTTCAGACGAATACGCCGACCCGCAACAGCAGGAAGAGGATGGTGAGCTGTGACATATTGTAACCATTGGTTAAGCTTAGCAGTGGGCAGCCGCTGATTCCAATATTCATAAATCTGAAAAACAGCTCCTAACAGTCGGTCCAAATTTTTTCCATGAATAGCTGAAATTGGAATACATGGTATTCCACGAGCTTGTGTCAGTTGAATGTCTAGGATTCTCTGAATCTCCTTCATGGTTTTATCTTTTTCTTTGACTTTGTCCCATTTGTTTAAGGCTAAAACTAAAGCTCGTCCCTCTTCTATAACATCACTGGCTATGTTTAAATCTTGCTTCTCAAATGGCATAGTTGCGTCAATTATAAGGACCACAACTTCAGCAAATTGAATTGTTCTTTGAGTATCCATAACTGCGAGACGTTCTGCTGAAGCAGTAACACGACTGGTTTTGCGCATGCCTGCCGTATCCATTAACCGAATAGAATGTCCTTGATAGTTCCAATCAATTGAAATTGCGTCCCGTGTGACACCTGGCATATCCGCTGTGAGGAGGCGATCTTCTCCAATCAATTGATTAATGAGTGTAGATTTTCCTACATTAGGACGGCCAACAATGGCAAGGAGAAGAGGCTTTTGTGATTCTTTTTGCTCCGAAACTGGGTCATCTGAAACAGAAATATAAGGCTGCAAAGCCTCATACAACTCTGTAAGACCTTCTCCATGTTCGGCTGAAAGAGGAATAACATCCCCTAGTCCTAAAGAAAGAGCCTCAGATACGCCTGAGTGGTTTTGAGACCCTTCACATTTATTAGCTAAAACGATGATAGGCTTTTTTTGCTTTCTTAAAAGATTTGCTAACTCTTGATCATAAGGCGTACATCCTTCACGCCCATCCACGACAAATAAAAGAAGATCTGCTTCCTTAATAGCCAGAAGCGTTTGCTCTCTCATTGCATCCGTAAGCTGAGAGACATTCGGATCAGCCAAACCTGCAGTGTCAACAATTGTAAAGCTTAAATCGTAAAGATGCCCCTGCCCTTTACGTCGATCCCGCGTCATGCCCGGCTGATCATGAACAAGAGCCAGTCGTTTGCCAACTAGGCGATTAAATAATGTCGATTTTCCAACATTTGGGCGACCGATAATCGCAATAGTAAAGGAGCCCATTTTTTGAGACATCTGTCCAATCGCTATTTCTTTTCTTCGCTTGAATATTTTACTAAATAAGCATCGTCAGTTAAAACATAGAGAGCACCATTTGCAACAATCGGAGATATGCTCGAACCACTTGGCATATCAAGAACTTTCATTGTTTTACCGTTTTTGGCAGATGCAAAAAGTAATTGGCCGTTTGATCCTGTCAATACCAAGGAATCATCGGCAACAATTGGCCCAGCCCACAGAACAGCTTTTTTATCATTATCGGTCTTTGGTAAGGGAACTGCCCAATGGATTTGTCCTGTTGATTTTTTCATACAAACTAATTCGGAGTCATTTGAGACAACAAATATTGAATCTCCTATTACAGCAGGACTTCTGATTCCACCAACTTCACGCTGCCATAAACGACTTCCTGTTTTAAGGTCAAAGGCAACCATTTGGCCTCCATGACTCACAATGTAAACTGTATTGCCACTAATGACTGGACGTGCGCGGATATGGGCAATACTTGCAACTGAATCTATTCGTAAAGCAGGATTTAAAAGATCATTCCAGAGTATTTGACCTGTATTGCTTTGAAGGGCAAATACTTCTCCTGAAGAATAAGCAGCAATCACGATACCGTCTGCTATCGCAGGGCTTGCTCCTCCCAAAATTCCTGCTGCCTCTGAAATGCCTGCATGATTCCACACCTTATCACCCGTTTTCGTTGTGTAAACCTGCACTTCATTATTGATGGTTAAAGCATATACTTTTCCGTCTCGAATCGTTGGAGACACACGGGAGGGGGCGCCTAAAGATTTACGCCAGATAACTTTTCCATCTTTAGCATTGAGGGCGAGGAGTTCACCAAACGCTGAGGCGCAGAAAACAGTTCCGTTATCAAAGGCAACTCCGCTTCCCATGGCTTCAGATGTGTTTTCCTCGGGAGAAGTATTAACAGTCCATGCAATTGATCCGTCTTTAATGTTGACTGCAGTAACATTGCCCATAGCATCACTTGCATAAACATAACCATCCCCTACAATAGGTCCAGACGTTAAGCGATGATCTTCGCTGGCTCCGGATCCAGCGCTTGTGCGCCATGTTTCCTGTAGCGGTTTATCGAGCGCTAAATTTGGCATTAAATGATAGGGATTGCCACCAGCTTGTGGCCAATCTCTATTTTTTTCATTTGGAGGAAGCACAATGGGTAATTTTTCGACTTCTGGGTCCGGCAGTATCGTGGTATCGATGGACAAAATATTTTCACGCTTGCCACTCAAAATAACTTTTTCTTTAAAGGTATCGCAGCCAGTTAGTAAAATAGCTGCACCAGTGACATATGCTAATAAATAAATGTTTTTCATTTTCTGAATCATACTTTCTCTCGTTTCTCACCTTAATTTAAAATATTTATTCATTCACACCAGAAGACACAATTTGTGCCATTAATCGAGCACGAATGGAGATACCTGCAGGTGTATGGCTATCTTGTACTAACTTAGCAAAGACTTCAGCTGCTTGAGCTTTTTCTCCCTTTTTATGGAGAAGAACACCCTTCATCTCCTGAGCAAGGTAGCGCCAGGGATTTTTTTCAGTTGTCAGTGTGCTTATTTGGGATAATAAATCTTCGGCTTTTGATTCTGGCTGATCAATACTCACCATGACGGACAATAAGGTTGCTAAATCACGCCACAAAGGATCTAATTTTTTATTGGCTGATAATTGACGATAAATGGTAATTGCATCAGTCTGATGTGTCTTTGGCCCGTCTTGCAACAGAAGACCTGCCTTTTGAAAAAGAGCAAGAGAAGGATAAGTATTGCCAGATTCTGATGATAAATTATTTAAGAGGACCAAAGCTTTGTCTGCTTCGCCTTGAGCAATATAGTTCTGGGCAGCTATAAGTTTTTCTGCCATCTGGATCCGCTTGTTCTGCTCATAATGTCCCCAAAAATTATAGCCAGCAATGAAAATGACGATGCCAACCACGCCCCCGATAATTTGCTTACCATATTGCTTCCAAAGATTAAGCAGTTTCTCTTGGCGAATGTCTTTTACAACTTCTTCTAAAAATTCATCAAATTTCTCTGACATTAGGGCGCCTTTCTTGTTAAAAAAACAATTTCTTTTATGCACTATAGCAATAGTTGTCATAATTCCGTACAAAAAAATGAAGTAACATCCTTCTTTAAATCTTATTTAGTCTGTCAAGGGGGGATATTTATATAAATTACCTTTTGAGAGCTGTTCTTACAGGAAATACCTGTTTTTTCAGAGTTTTTAATTTATAAAACATGAATAATTTTCAAATACCAAAAAAACTGCTAAAGTAATCTTAGATTAAAGAGGAGTCAGTAAATGGGGTCCGAACCAACCTATACTCAAACGACACACGCAGTCAGCGTATCTGTTTTGCCAATATATCTTAAAAACCAATCACGGCCAGTCGATAATGTTTTCGTATGGGCCTATAATATTTGCATCGAGAATAAGGGGAGCCACGCTTTTCAGCTTATATCCCGTTATTGGAAAATTACGGATGCTTTGGGACGTATCCAAGAAGTGCGCGGCGGAGGTGTTATCGGAGAGCAACCCATTCTTCGTCCGGGTGAGAACTTTGAATATACCAGCAGTGTCACTCTCACACTTCCTTCTGGAATCATGGTAGGGAGTTACAAAATGCAGATCGATGGGGGAGAAAGCTTTGACGTTGCAATTCCTCTCTTTTCATTGGATTCTCCCCATGAGGTGAGAACCATACATTAGCATTCTATTTGTAAATGCATATCCCCCTTTTAATTTTCTTGAATATGGGGGGTTTACCTTGTACCTATAGGATATTAGATACCTTATTTTAAGAGCCACAATTTATCATGAGTCGTGCTGCAATTGCTATCTTATCGACGGAAAATCTTCTTCATAACTTGAGTGTTATAAAGAAGCAAGCACCTCATTCAAAGATCATTGCTATGGTAAAGGCAAATGCTTACGGGCATGGACTACGCTCAGTTTCTGCTCGCCTTGAGAAAAACGTTGATATGCTGGGGGTTGCTTCCATTGATGAGGCACTCGCCCTCCGTAAGGTCGGGATTCAAATTCCAATTATCTTGGCAGAGGGAGTTTTTGAGCCCAATGAACTGCTCCTTGCCTCAACAGAAGGGTTTCATGTTGTATTTCATGAGGAAGTGCAACTCCAGTGGCTAGCCAACTTATCTTGCCCCTTGCCCATCCAAGCGTGGATAAAAGTAGATACGGGTATGGGAAGACTAGGGTTTGATCCAAACCAAGCGGAGAAGTTTTATCAACAGCTTTCTCAGAGTCGTCAAATTGCCAAACCCATTCGCATTATGTCACATTTTGCCTGTGCAGATGAGCCTGATAACTCCTTAAATCAAAAGCAAATTGATATTTTTAATGCTTTTATTAAAAAAATTCCAACCAATACAGAATATAGCCTCTGTAATTCGGCTGGTGTTTTTCAATATCCCAAGAGCCATTATAATTATATTCGCCCTGGCATTGCTCTTTACGGAGCTTCTCCCTTCTTAGGTAAAACCGCCCAAGACCTCAATTTAAAACCTGTTATGACCTTACAAACGAGCTTGATAGCTATAAAAAATCTCCCAAAAGGCTCCCCCATTGGATATGGAGCGCGCTACACATGCCCTGAGGATTTACGCGTTGGAATTATCGCTTTTGGCTATGGGGATGGCTATCCGCGCACCACGCGAGATGGAGCACCCATTTTAGTGAATAATTCAAAGTGTAAATTAATTGGTCGTGTCTCTATGGACATGACTGCGGTAGATTTAACCGCTTGTCCAGAAGCGAAAGTGGGAGACCCTGTGATTTTATGGGGGAACGACCTTCCTATTGAAGAAGTGGCTCAATTTACAGACAATTCAGCCTATGACCTTTTGACAGGTGTTCAAAATCGCGTCAAATTTCATTGGACACGCTATGTTAACACTCCCCTAAACAACGAGGCTTAAGCTATGATGGAACGGCAGCCCATTGGGGTTTTTGATAGTGGAATTGGTGGTTTGACAGTTTTAAAAAAGTTGCAGACTGTCTTACCGCACGAGAATTTTGTTTACTTTGCTGATACGGCTCATCTCCCCTATGGAGAAAAAACTCCTGAACAAATTATTGATTATGCTAGAAAAATCATCGGTTGGATGCAAAATGAAGTGGGGGTAAAACTCGTTGTTGCAGCCTGCCACACCAGCTCAGCAATCGCGCTGGATACTGTTGCAGAAGACGTTTCCATTCCGGTGATCGGGACCATTTACCCAATGATTGAAACAATTCTTAATAATCATTTAAATAAACGCATAGGCCTTATTGCAACGCCAGCCTCTGTCAGAAGCAAAATGCATGAAAATATTATAGTAAAAGCTGGCTTTAAAGGCGAATTTCACAGTATTAGCTGTCCAAATTTTGTTCCATTAATAGAAAATGGGCATATTTTTGGACCAGAATTAATTAGAAATACTACTGAATACTTGAGAATATTTAGTGAACGCGAATTAAATACTTTGATTTATGGATGCACACATTATCCCCTTATTGCAGAAACGATTGAGCAAGTCCTGCCAGAAAGTACAGAATTCATAGATCCTGCAGAACATATGGCTAAAAAAGTCTCCCAGGAATTATATAATAAAAAAATCATTAATATTTCAAACGAAGCTGGAAAAGTCGATTTCTACAGTAGTAGTGACCCTGAGAAGCTCTCTGCTCAGGTTAATTTGCTGTTATCCATTCCCAAGCCAAGCGTTACGTTGAAATACTTAAGTGAATCCACAGAAACTCCACAAAAACTTGTTGTGAATCAGTAGCTTGCCTGTTTTCCTCTGAAAACCTTCAGGCCCTATATATCAGTCTCCGTATTATTCATAACTTCAACAAATAAATCTTCAGGCCAATCATCATCGCCTCTATCTTTTTCATTTTTTAAATAGAGATCAATAACCAGGAAAGGGTCTAGATTCTCTAATACGGATTCTAATGGCAACGATAGCATTTCTAAAAATCTAGGAATATTCAACCGTCTTCCCTGTACTTCCTGTCCTAAGGTCGTACACCACCTTTGATAATGTGTTTGGCAGGGTTCCTTTTCCCCTAAATGGTAATATAAAATGGCTAAACTTATTTCATCTAGCATATTTACACCAAGATTCTGCATCAATTTATAAAGTTTATCGCCTTGCTGCTTAAGATACGCGACATCCCCTCCTCTTTCTTTTTCAATTGATGCGAGCTTAAAGAGAACTTCCATGAAAGGGTAATTAATATCATTTCGTGAAATGCTTGGCATACTTGTTACTAATTCTATTGCTTCTTTTAAACCGGCAATCAAAGCAACTCTATGAATATTTAGAGCGTACAACCGATCTATTAATTCTCTAAAAAAGGTAGTTGATTTAGGCTCAGCAACAAATTGACGAGTAAGTTGTCTCAAAGCATTCTCGTCATTTTTATGCTCCCAAAAATACAACGCATCCTCGAGAGACATAGCATAGACAGCTGCTCTCGAATGTTCGGGATCTTCTAACACGCTATACCACGCCATCAAGGCTGCATCAGCCTGTTCGGGAAAGCCCGTTGCAGTGAACAGGCGAGCGGCATCACCATAAAGGTTGGTGGGAAGGTTTTGCCATCCGCCGCTCAATTCGCGAGCGAATCGGTGAATTTTAAAGCGCACACGTTTGTCATCTACATAGCGTGGAAAAATTCTACATTTAGAGAATTGATACTGTTCAGTATTTGGTAAATCGATGAGCTTATTAACAATTTGAAAAGCCAAATCAGGCCGTCCCAATGCTTCAGCATCCATCACTAATCGATGAGCGTTCTCAAAATCAAAGAGATGATCACAACACCACTGAATGATTTTAAGTGCTATCTCTTTACTTTGCGCATCTGGTCTTACTCCTAAAGCTGCACGTACATTTAAGCGATGATTAACATCTGCAACGTGAAACCCACGAGAAAGAAGATTGATACCTAAATCTATCTTATGATGACTCTTTACGAAAGTAGTAGACACATCATCTAACCAACCTAAAACCCGATACAATATATTGATACCTACTATAGGAAAAACATCATTAATAAGAAGCACTCTCGTAAAAGTTAAAGGCTTTATCTGATCAACATTTTCAGACATTGCAATTAAGTTAATACGAGCTGCAGGAGCTGTTAATGCCATGTTTAGCCTAATTAGAGGATAAAGCTCAGCAAGCTCTTCTTCTGTCTTATCTTCAAGTTGGTCAGGAAGCGTACCCAATCGATTGCGAACAACTTGCAAATAGGGTTCACCAAACCATGCTAACACCTGATCGAGAGAAACGCTTGTGTTACTTAGAAGCCTAAGGATACCATCTTTTGAATTTTTAGTTTTACGTACAAGAACATCGAGTGGCATGGCAAACGGTCTAAGGCCCTGTAAACAATAGTCATTTAAGATAAGACCTTCAGCTCGAATTAAAGAATGAAAAGTTTTACATGTAGTTCCAAACCGATGGAGCGGCAAGACATCAACAAATTGGAGAAGGTAAAGTACAAGGTCTACGGGAAGTTGTAAAAATTTGTTCGGACTCAATGCATCGTTACTGAGACTCCTCGCGCTAAAATGAGAAGAAATGCTATCTGAATATTTTACTAAGTCCCCTTTCTCATCATAGGGCGGCACACCTGGTAATACAGGAGCCATTATATGCCTAAGTTCTTCTGTGGATGCTTCGGGACGGTAGTCATCGTTTGCATTTAATTTTAAGGAACAAACAATTAAGAAAAACAGAAAATAAAGTAAATGCTTCATACGATTTAATAACCTCCTGTAACTTTCTTCTGTAAATAATTAAATTTTTTTATTTAAATAAGACTGCTAGCATTATTAAGGAGTCTTTAGCAAGTATATTTTTTCTCTAAAGTTCATAGATATACAAAAATACTTTTAACGGCTACCAATATGTTTTTGATTGCGCCCTTTAGCAATAAGTATTTGACGATGACGTTCAGAGGCGCGGCGTATTTTTTTTCCGGATGCTTCTTTAAAACATTGAGGACACGTAACACCTTCCACATAGTAGGGCGATTTTTTATCTTCTTGAGAGATCGGATTCCGGCACCCGTGGCACAACTCAAAATCGCCTTCTTCAAGGCCATGCTTAACCGTTACGCGGTTATCAAAGACAAAACATTCCCCTTCCCAAAGGCTATTTTCTTCTTTAATGTTTTCTAAGTATTTCAAAATTCCACCATTTAAGTGGTAAACTTCTTCGAAACCTTGCTCAAGCATATATGAAGATGCTTTTTCACACCGGATACCGCCTGTGCAAAACATTGCTACCTTTTTAGCACGCGAAGGGTCCAAATTTTGTTTTACAAATTCAGGAAATTGTCTAAACGTGTCTGTTTTTGGATTTAGGGCACCCCGAAATGTTCCAACCTTATATTCATAATCATTTCGCGTATCTATCACAACGACATTGGGATCTGAAATCAGTTCATTCCATTTTTCAGCTGACACATATGTTCCTACTTTTTTAGTGGGGCTAATTTCGGGCAGTCCCAATGTGACAATTTCCTTTTTAGGACGCACTTTCATGCGGTAGAAAGGCTGCTCAGTTGCAAAGGATTCCTTATACTCTAAATCCTTAAATCGTACATCGGAACGAATGAAGTCTAAAACAGCAGCTATACCTTCACGAGAACCAGCAATAGTTCCATTAATGCCTTCAGCAGCAAGCAACAAAGTTCCTTTGACCTTATGCTTTGTGCACAAGATTTTTAATGGTATAATCTTATCTTGAAAGTCAGGCAAATCAGCAAACTTATAAAGTGCTGCAACTGTATAATGTGTCATTGGGCAATAATTCTTATAATTTGCTTTGTTTTCCTACCTATTTTGTACTATAAGTGATCAGAAAGTTGCAAGAACAAACCGATGTTTTAATTTAAAGCATTTGGAATGTGATAAATTTAAGAAAAAATCCCAAATTACCTCTTGTTTTCTTCATTCAAAATATGACATTGTGCAACATTAATATTTACAATGAAAGAAACCATATATGACTCAAACAATTACCACATCATCAGGACTTCAATATGTTGACGTTCAAGTTGGCGACGGGACAACCCCACAAAAAGGACAAACAGTGAGTGTTCATTATAAGGGAAGTCTCGAGAATGGAACACAATTCGACAGTTCTTATGATCGAGGGACACCACTTCAGTTTATGGTTGGGGTCGGCCAAGTTATTCCTGGCTTTGATGAAGGTCTTTTGACGATGGCCGTCGGCGGCAAGCGTCGTTTGCATATACCTGCTTCTTTAGGGTACGGAGAACGCGGGGCTGGACAGTCCATTCCTCCCAATTCAAATTTGATTTTTGAAGTTGAGCTTGTTTCCATAGATTAGTGAACCTTTCTTGACAACAGAAGACTTTTTATGGCTCTTAATGATTAAGAGGAAGACAGATATTTTTTCTGCATGCCCCTAATAAAACTGCTAAATTGAGGTTTATATGCATCCATATAGAACACATACTTGCGGCGATTTACGCCCATTACATGTAGGCCAACAAGTTCGTTTATCTGGTTGGGTTCATAGGAAACGAGACCACGGTAATTTACTCTTCATTGATTTGCGAGATCATTATGGGTTGACCCAATGTGTTATTAATGTGGATAGTCCAGATTTTCCAAAGGCAGAGTCAGTACGCAACGAAAGCGTTATTACATTAACAGGCACAGTTGTTCAACGCACACCCGATACCATCAATGATAAAATGCCAACTGGGCATATAGAAATTCAAATTGAAAATGTTCTTCTTCAATCTCAAGCTGAGATGCTTCCTCTTCAAGTCAACAGCAATGCAGAATTTCCTGAAGAAACACGTCTTACATACAGATTTCTTGATTTACGTAGAGAAAAGCTTCATGGGAATATTGTCTTGCGCTCAGCTATCATTTCTTCAATACGCCGCCTTATGATTGAGCAGGGTTTTATGGAATTTCAAACCCCCATTCTCACCTCTTCCTCACCTGAAGGTGCGCGTGACTTTCTCGTTCCCAGTCGGTTAAATCCAGGGCATTTCTATGCCCTTCCTCAAGCACCTCAGATGTTTAAACAACTTTTGATGGTGGCTGGATTTGATCGCTATTTTCAAATCGCCCCTTGTTTTCGTGATGAAGATGCTCGGGCTGATCGTTCTCCCGGAGAATTCTATCAATTGGACCTTGAAATGTCCTTTGTAACACAAGAAGATGTATTTACCGCAACAGAGCCCGTCCTTTATGGTGTATTCCAAGAGTTTGCTGCCGGACGTATCGTAACCCCTCCTCCCTTTCCACGGATTCCTTTTGAAGAGTCTATGCTAAAGTACGGTTCTGACAAGCCGGATTTACGCAATCCTCTTATCATTAGTGATGTGACAAATGTCTTTCAGGGATCTGGGTTTTCTGTCTTTCAAAAAGCTATAGATGACGGAGCAATAGTGCGCGCAATTCCTGCACCACAAGCAGCGGCACAGCCCCGCAGCTTCTTTGATAAGCTCAATGACTGGGCACGCGACTTAGGAGCCCCTGGCTTAGGATATATAACATTCTCAGAAGGCGGTGCAAAAGGCCCAATCGCAAAGTTTCTTGACGATGAAAGAGTGGCACAGCTAAAGTCTGTGGCCAATGTCGGCGAAGGAGATGCAGTTTTCTTTGTCTGTGATAAGCCGACAGGTGCAGCCAAGTTAGCAGGCCTTGCACGCACAAAAATTGCTCAAGACTTAAATATTGTTGAAAAGGACGCATTTCGTTTTTGTTGGATTGTGGATTATCCTATGTATGAAAAGGATGAAGAGTCAGGGAAAATTGACTTTAGTCATAACCCATTTTCTATGCCACAAGGAGGCCTCGAGGCTTTAATGACGCAGGATCCGCTTACCATTAAAGCTTACCAGTATGACATTGTCTGCAATGGTGTAGAGCTGTGCAGCGGAGCTATTCGAAACCATTTGCCTGATGTTATGTTTAAAGCCTTTGAAATTGTTGGTTACCCGCAAAGTGAGGTGGAAGAGCGCTTTGGTGGTCTTCTGAGCGCGTTTCGTTTCGGAGCACCTCCTCACGGTGGATGTGCACCTGGGATTGATCGTATTGTGATGTTGCTTGCAGATGAACCAAACTTACGAGAAGTTATTGCATTTCCTATGAACCAGCAAGCTCAAGATTTATTGATGAAGGCTCCTTCACCCATTCCACCAGAACGCTTAAAAGAGCTGTACATAGAAGTAAAATTGCCGCCGAAAAAACCTGATACCGTTGAAAAAAAGGTAACCCAAACCGGATAGGTGAACATGGTTCAAACTGATGAGAATAAACTTGCCTGGTTGCGACTTATTCGCAGCAAAAAAGTTGGTCCCATCACTTTTTGGCAATTGCTCAACAGATATGGATCTGCTCAAGAAGCCCTTGTTGCCTTATCAAATTTTACAAAGCAGGGTCTTCATAAATACAGCATCGCTTCTGAAAATGAAGTGGAGAAAGAATTCCTAAGCCACCAGAAAAAGAAGCTGTTCCTTTTAGCCGCCAATGAACCAGACTTTCCGCAGTTATTACGCCCCCTCCCTGATTGCCCGCCATTACTCAGTGTTTATGGACAAGTGTCTATTCTTAATAACTCAACGCTTGGGATTGTGGGCGCCAGAAATTCCTCCTTAAATGGCCGCCAATTTGCTGAACGTTTGGCTGTAGATTTAGGGAAAAGTGGGTGGAAAATCGCATCAGGACTTGCTCGTGGTATTGATCGCTACGCTCATCAAGGTGCCTTATCAACTGGCACCATTGCGGTTATTGCTGGGGGTGTCGATGTTGTTTTTCCCCCAGAACATGAAAAGTTGTACCATGAGATTACCCATGCGGGTGCCATTATTTCTGAAATGCCTCTCAGTCTTTTTCCAGACGCCAGTCACTTTCCCCGCCGGAATCGCTTAATATCTGGATTGAGCAGAGGACTCATTGTCATTGAGGCGGCTTTGAAATCAGGCTCTTTGATCACCGCTCGTATGGCTCTTGAGCAAGGGAGAGAATTGTTTGCCGTGCCCGGCTCACCGCTTGATCCACGCTGCAGAGGGACTAACAATCTCATCAGAGAAGGCGCAGCGTTGGTTGAAACAGCCCAAGATGTCTTGAATGTACTAGGAGAGCTCAATATATCTGACTCACGTGCTTTGAGTTCTTTGCCTTATGAAACTCGGGTGTTTACAGATTGGAATAGTCTCGAGACGGATTTACTAGAAGATTTAAGCCCAACCCCTATTTTACTTGACTCTCTTATTCAACGTCATGCTGTACCACCGCAGACAATTCTAACCCTTATGCTTGAATGGGAATTGCAAAATCGTATCCAACGCCACCCAGGGAATAGAGTATCTTTGGTTACATCTTAATGAATTTTTTCAAGAAAAGCGGCGTGTTTAATATTTGGGATTTCTAAATGATCTCCATAGGCAACATGCACCGAGTGAAGCCTTCCATCCAACGACCGACTCCAAAAATCAAGAAAATGCAACAATTTGGGAAAATGGGGGGGCAGATCATAGTCCTGCCACACAAAGGACTGCAACACGGAAGGATGATCCGGAAGATGGTATATGATTTCTACGGTTGTGAGCCTAAAGTCTTCCAGTAAGCTTTTTATATGGCGCATAGAAGTTCTCTCTATAAATCCAGCATACTACCTTTTATAATATAGTATAATTTTAGAAAAAATAAATATGCAAAACTGTTTTTTTATAAAAAGATCAATATTACATGTTTGTTAATCTTTTAAATGTAAAATGATATATAGTTAATATTTTTTAGCAATTATCTTATTACTTATGTGGAGAAAGAAAATGAGAGATAAGAACCATTATAAGCAATCAACAAACTTAAGAAAATTTACACTCTCTCTCTTGCTTTTCAATAGCTTATTGCTGACTCAAGCAAATTGTGTTGACTCTCATAACAAAGCCCTTCTTTCAAAAACCCAGAAAATGATAAATGATGTGAATGGAATCTTAAAACAATATTATAATGAAATTGAAAAATCGAGTACGTCCACTGAACAAGGACCAACACCGGTTATTGCCCCTGAACCGCAAATGGGTCCTCCTGCGCAAGAATCACCGGCGGATCATCCCCCTGTTGCAAGTTCAGAACCCCAAAGTGATCATTCTAATGTCACAATGACTCATGAAGAACATATGGATATGTATCATAGTCTTAACCAAAGATTGGAAGGGCTACATAAGAAAAAAGAAGAAGTCGAAGAACTTACAAGGAAATTAAAAGAGAGTAAGCATGATAAAACTATTTTTGAACAATATAAAAGTGTGCGTGCAGAGTACTTGAGAATGCTAAATGAATACAATCAAGATTTGGCTCGGCATACTGAAGCCGGAAGAAAGCTCACTGAGGCCAAGAAGGGATAAAAAGGAAACTTTAAACTTATTGTATAGCTGCTCTATTGCTTGACTTAGCCTCTTTTATCCACTATTTTAATTTTCAAAATACGGCAAGAGATCCTTGTCTCACACCCTAAGAATAAAACGCACATAAAGTGAGCCTATCTCATTTTATCCTATCTAAAATGCGTATATAAATTCTTGTACATCTATTTATTTTACCTAGTGCCATGCCTTATCCCATGCTAATGTTATCTTGTATGTTAGAGCCATAAAGGATATGAAAATAAAAAAATGAATGAATCTCAAATTTCTTATTTAGAAAACTACATTCCAATCCTTATTTTCTTTTCCCTTGCCATTGCCTTATCCATTTTTTTATTAATTCTCAATTATTTACGCGCAAAGAAACACCCTGACCCAGAGAAGCTTTCGTCCTATGAATGTGGTTTTGATGTTTTTGATGATGCGCGCCGTCCCTTTGATGTGCGGTTTTATCTTATCGCCATCCTCTTTATTATTTTTGATTTAGAAATTGCTTTTCTTTTCCCTTGGGCTATTTCATTAAAGAAAATTGGGTTATTTGGCTTCTGGTCAATGCTGACCTTCTTAAGCATATTAACCGTTGGATTCATTTATGAATGGAAAAAAGGGGCTTTAGAATGGGAGTAACAATCACGCCGTCAAAACTTTCAACTTTTCAAAATTCTCTGCCCGCTGACATGCGAGATGAAAAGCAGCTGTTCGGGACAGTTTCTAATGCTCTCCAAAATAAAGGGTATATCATTACTAAATTGGACAATTTAGCTTCATGGGCGCAAAGCGGCTCCTTATGGCCCATGACATTTGGCCTTGCTTGTTGTGCAGTTGAGATGATGCATACGGCTGCCAGCAGGTACGATATGGATCAATTTGGATTTCTTTTTCGTCCAAGCCCACGCCAATCTGATGTGATGATTGTGGCGGGAACATTGACCAACAAAATGGCCGCCCCCTTAAGAAAAGTTTATGACCAAATGCCTGAGCCACGATGGGTTATTTCCATGGGAAGTTGTGCAAATGGGGGTGGATATTATCATTATTCCTATTCTGTCGTCCGAGGATGCGATCGAATTGTTCCCGTTGATGTTTATGTGCCGGGATGTCCTCCAACTGCCGAGGCACTTTTGTATGGCATTACCCTTTTGCAAGACAAGATTAAACGTGGTTCACAAATACCTCGTTAAGACCTATAAATATACGTAAGGATACTAATTTTAATGGAGGCTATGTGGCTGTTACGTTAGAAGCCTTGACCACTACAATTGAAAGCTTATTAGGGCCTGATCTTATTCATAAAGAGCAGGCATATGGTGAGCTTACTTTGACAGTCTATGCGGGCTCAATTTTGCGCGTCTTGACCATCTTGCGTGACAATGAAGAATGCCAATTTAAACAGCTCATTGATATTTGCGCTACTGATTATCCAGAACGCACCCAACGTTTTGAGGTTGTATACCACCTCTTAAGTATTTTTCATAATCAACGGTTACGCATTAAAGTTACGACCGACGCTACCATTCCAATTTCATCTGTAACAGGAGTCTATGCTTGTGCAAATTGGTATGAGCGTGAGGCGTGGGACATGATGGGAATTCCATTTACTGATCACCCAGATTTACGGCGCCTTTTAACAGACTATAATTTTGAAGGGCATCCTTTACGTAAAGATTTTCCCTTAACTGGTTTTTATGAAGTCCGCTATGATGAAGAAGCAAAGCGCGTCGTTTATGATTCCGTCAGTTTACCGCAAGATTATAGAACTTTTGACTTCCTCAGCCCATGGGAAGGAATGTTAAAAGGAGAGCCTACAACTTCTTCTCATACACCGAATTCCTCTTCAAAGGATGGAACTATGATATCTGATCGTGGGTCACAAAATGACAACTAAACAAACTCTCAACTTTGGTCCACAGCACCCAGCTGCTCATGGGGTATTAAGGCTTGTCCTGGATTTAGACGGCGAAATTGTTGATAGGGCTGATCCGCATATTGGTTTTTTACATCGTGGTACAGAAAAACTTATTGAACATAAAACATACCTGCAAGCCATTCCATACTTTGATCGGCTAGACTACGTTTCCCCCATGAATCAAGAACATGCATTTGTTCTTGGTATCGAACGTCTTTTGGATATTACTGTTCCCATAAGAGCTCAATATATTCGTGTTTTGTATTCAGAGCTGACACGCATTATGAATCATCTTTTAAATATCGCAACGTTTGCAATGGACGTGGGAGCAATTACACCATTCTTATGGGCATTTGAAGAACGCGAAACAATAATGGAATTTTATGAGCGTGTGTGTGGTGCGCGCCTTCATGCTGCATATGTTCGTCCGGGAGGAGTTCATCAAGACCTACCAGATGGACTTTTAGAAGACATAAAAATTTTTGCTGACAAATTTCCAAAACTGATAGATGACATTGAATCTCTATTAACTGAAAACCGAATTTTTAAGCTTAGGACTGTTGATATTGGTAAAATTTCTCCAGATGATGCTCTTAATTGGGGATTTACTGGTCCTATGCTCCGCGCTAGTGGAATTCCTTGGGATTTAAGGAAATCTCAGCCTTATGAAGTTTATGATCAAATGGATTTCGATATCCCTATTGGAAAACATGGTGATTGCTATGACCGTTATTTGGTTAGAATGGCAGAAATGCGTGAATCTATAAAAATAATACACCAATGTCTTGATAAAATGCCCGCGGGTCCTGTGATGACTGATAATCGCAAAGTAGCCCCTCCCCCGCGTGCTGAGATGAAGCAATCTATGGAAGCGCTCATCCATCATTTTAAACTTTATACTGAAGGGTTTCATGTTCCGCCGGGAGAAGTTTATGCTGCAGTTGAAGCGCCTAAAGGCGAATTCGCTGTTTATCTTATTTCTGACGGCACAAATCGTCCCTATAGATGCAAAATACGGGCTCCTTCATTTGCTTTTCTCCAAGCAATTGATTTTCTATCCAGAGGTCATATGCTCTCCGACATCGTTGCAATCATCGGTTCCTTAGATATCGTTTTTGGAGAAATTGATCGATGACACAAGACAAAGAAATGAATGTTTCTTCGGAAGCAAATAAAGGACTAAAGGTATTTGTATTTAGTCCTGAAAATCAAAAAGAAGTTGCGCTAATTTTGAAAAAATATCCAGAGAATCATCAAGCCAGTGCCGTTGTTCCATTATTAGATCTTGCGCAACGGCAATGTGGTGGTTGGTTGCCTCAAGCAGCCATCGAGGCAGTCGCTCATCTTTTAAAAATGCCTGCTATTCGCGCCTATGAGATTGCAACGTTTTATTCGATGTTTAATTTAAGTCCTGTCGGGAAATATCATATTCAGACCTGTCGAACAATCTCTTGCTGGCTACGTGGAAGTTCTGAACTTCAATCTGTCTGTGAAACACATCTCAGAATTAAACCAGGTGAAGTCACACCTGATACTAAATTCAGTTTAGTAGAAGTAGAATGTCTTGGAGCTTGCGTAAACGCACCTGTTGTACAAATTAATGATGATTATTATGAAAATTTGACTCCCGTCGCATTGAAAGAAATTTTACAAAATCTTGCCATTGGAAAAACTCCCTTACGTGAAGAAAAATCTTCTTCACTAAAAACACTTGAGAACCAAGTTGAGGGGGAATGAGGGAGATGTTTAATGCTGCGTGATAAAGATCGCATCTTTACAAATTTATCTGGAACATCCTCTCCCTTCTTAAAGGAAGCCAAAGATAGAGGGGATTGGGATAATACAAAGAAGATTATTGCCAAAGGACGTGAATGGATCGTTCAGGAGGTGACAAATTCTTGCCTTAGGGGACGCGGAGGCGCTGGTTTTCCCACAGGGAAAAAATGGTCTTTTATGCCAAAAGAAAGTGATGGACGCCCCTCCTATCTAATTATTAATGCGGACGAAAGCGAACCAGGAACCTGCAAAGATAGAGACATTATTCGTTATGAAGCCCATAAGCTTATTGAAGGAGCTTTGCTGAGTGCATTCGCTATCGGGGCGCATACAGCCTATATTTATATTCGGGGAGAATTTGTTCGTGAAGCACGTATCCTCCAACAAGCAATAGATGAGGCATATAATGAAGGTTTATTAGGAAAAGATGCGGCAAAATCTGGATGGGATTTTGATTTATATCTTCATCGTGGAGCAGGCGCCTATATTTGTGGTGAAGAAACGGCACTCCTTGAAAGCCTAGAGGGTCGAAAAGGTATGCCACGTCTTAAACCACCCTATCCTGCACTCGTTGGATTGTATGGATGCCCCACCATCATAAACAACGTGGAAACAATCGCTGTCATTCCAACTATATTGCGTAGAGGAGCCGCGTGGTTTGCTGGACTTGGCAATCAGAACAATACAGGCACAAAAATATTTTGTATCTCCGGTCACGTCAATCACCCCTGCAATGTCGAAGAAGAAATGGGCATTCCTCTTAAGGAGCTCATTGAAAAACATGCAAAAGGCGTTTCGGGGGGATGGAATAAACTGAAAGCAGTGATACCTGGCGGCTCTTCAGTATCCTTACTGCCAAAAGATATATGTGATACTGTACTTATGGATTTTGATAGTTTAGCTGAAGTACAGAGCGGTTTAGGAACAGCCGGTGTTATTGTCATGGATAAATCTACTGATATTATTAAAGCCATTGCTAATCTATCACGATTTTATATGCATGAAAGTTGTGGACAATGCACGCCGTGCCGCGAAGGAACCGGGTGGATGTGGCGCACGTTAGAAAGAATCGCTGCTGGAAAAGCACACTATCAGGATATTGATCTTTTAAATGCAGTTACCCACCAAGTTGAGAACCACACCATTTGCGCTCTTGGGGATGCTGCTGCCTGGCCAGTTCAAGGACTCATACGACATTTTCGCAAAGACCTCGAAGAGCGGCTTAACATATTGGATGCAACCCAACTGGCGGCAGGAGGCTAAAGGAAGACCGAATGCAGAAACTAACCATTAATGGAATTGACGTTACAGTTGAAGACGGGACTACCGTCTTGCAAGCGTGTGAAACTTTAGGTATTGAAATCCCTATTTTCTGTTATCATCCTAAGCTCTCTATCGCTGGAAATTGTCGTATGTGCTTAGTGGAAGTAGAATCCTCATCAAAACCAGTCGCAAGCTGCTCAATGCCTGCCACCAATGGAATGGTCGTCAAAACTAACACTCCCCTTATCACCCACGCACGAGAAGGCGTTCTTGAATTATTACTCATAAATCATCCCTTAGATTGTCCAATTTGTGACCAAGGGGGAGAATGTGATTTACAAGATATTACACTTAAATATGGTCGTGGGCAGAGTCGGTTTTCTTTAAATAAAAGAGCTGTTAAAGACAAGACAATGGGCCCCCTTATTAAACCTATTATGACGCGCTGTATTCACTGTACGCGCTGCATTCGTTTTGCCAATGAGATTGCGGGAGTCCCGGAAATGGCAGCTTTGGGTCGAGGTGAGAATATGGAGATCACAACGTACTTGGGTAAGGCTCTCACGTCTGAATTGTCCGGAAACATGATTGATATATGCCCTGTGGGAGCATTAACCAATAAGCCTTACGCTTTTCATGGTCGCCCTTGGGAGCTGACAAAAACAGAAACGATCGATGTCTTTGATGCTGTAGGAAGCAATATCCGCGTAGATAGCGTGGGTCGAGAAATTATGCGAATTTTGCCGCGCCTCAATGAAGAAATTAACGAAGAGTGGATTTCAGATAAAACGCGTTTCGCATATGATGGTCTCAAACAACAACGACTCGACCAACCCTATATTAGACAGAATGGTAAATTAATTCCGACCACATGGGAAAATGCATTTACATTCATTAAGAAAAATCTCGACTCTTTATCAGGAAAGGAAATAGCTGCTCTGGCAGGAGATCAAGCAGATTGTGAGTCCATGATGGCTTTAAAAGATCTAATGATAAGTCTTGAGAGTCCTCACTTAGATTGTCGTCAAGATGGAACACACTGGGATAACCGGAACAGAAGCGCATATATATTTAATACGACCATAGCTGGAATAGAAAAAGCAGACCTGATTCTCTTAATCGTAACCAACCCGCGCTATGAAGCTCCCCTCATCAACGCACGTATTCGGAAAAGATATTTAAAAAGTGGACTCACTCATAAACTCGAAATTGGAATGATTGGTCCGAAAAGTGACTTAACATATCCTTATGAACACTTAGGAGAGTATGCCAAAACAATTAGAGAAATTATTGATGGCAAGCATCCATTTTGTAAGAAATTAAAGGCTGCAAAAAAGCCCGTCCTCATCTTAGGTCAAGGTGCAATGAATAGACGCGACAGTCTTGAAATTTTATATTTATGCCAAAAGATTTCTGAAGAATATAACTTTATCCAAAAGGATTGGAATGGTTTTAATGTTCTCCATACTGCCGCTGCGCGTGTGGGAGGGTTGGATCTAGGATTCCTCCCTCAGAAAGGTGGCCTTGATACTGCTGGTATCTTGGGTGCTGCACATAATGGGAAAATAAAGGCACTGTATCTTCTTGGGGCCGATGAAATTCCTATGAATGAATTGGGAAATACATTTGTCATCTATCAGGGACATCATGGCGATAAAGGCGCCCATCGTGCAGATGTTATTCTTCCAGGAGCCGCTTATACAGAAAAAAGCGCAACGTATGTAAACACAGAGGGGCGCCCTCAGCGCACCACACAGGCTATACTGCCTCCTGGGCAAGCAAAAGAAGATTGGCGTATTATTCGAGCGTTATCAGAAGTACTCGGACACTCCCTTCCCTACGCAACAGGAGAGGATATTCAGAGGCGCTTAATCGAGGTCAATATTCATTTTAAAAATATTGATAAGATTACCCCTTCACCTTGGGAAATCATTCCATTAGGAACACCTGAGACTTTAAGTCAACTTGCGTTTCAATTGCCCATCACTAATTTTTATTGCACTGATCCGATCAGTCGTCATTCAACTACAATGGCGCATTGTACAGCACTACTCCCTAAGCAAGAACAAAAGGAACAGTATGAATAATATTCTTAATACTCTTTGGGAATACGCTCTAACAGCACTTTACATAAGTGGAAAAATCTTACTCTTGGTTATTCCCTTAATTTTGGCGATTGCTTACCTAACACTCGCAGAAAGAAGAATTATTGCTTATATGCAGCTGCGCCGTGGTCCCAATAAAGTAGGTCCTTTTGGACTTCTTCAACCGATTGCTGACGGTCTCAAATTGCTTCACAAAGAAACAATCATTCCAACAAATGCAAATCCGATTCTTTTTATTTTAGCACCCGTGCTCACCTTTAGTTTGAGCCTAGCTGCTTGGGCCGTCATTCCTCTTAATGTTGGGGTTGTGCTCGCGGACATAAATGTTGGTATTTTGTACTTGTTTGCAATTTCTTCTTTAAGTGTCTATGGCATTATCATTGCTGGATGGTCTAGCAATTCTAAATACGCCTTTTTGGGCGCTCTTCGTTCAGCCGCCCAAATGATATCTTATGAAGTTTCTATGGGCCTGGTGATTATTTCTGTCCTCTTGTGTGCAGGCTCATTGAACTTAAGTAAGATCATCCAAGCCCAAGAAAAGTTGTGGTTTTGTGTTCCTTTGTTCCCAATGTTTGTGGTGTTTTTTATTTCGATTCTTGCGGAAACAAATAGAACACCCTTTGATTTACCTGAAGCTGAAGCTGAACTTGTTGCGGGATATCATGTGGAATATTCCTCCCTCGCTTTTGCCCTCTTCTTTTTAGGAGAATACGCAAACATGATCCTCCTCAGTGCCATGACAACCATTTTGTTTTTTGGGGGCTGGTTACCTCCTCTTGACATTGTACCTTTTACGTGGATCCCTGGGTACATTTGGTTTATCCTTAAAATCTGCTTCTTTTTGTTCGTATTCATATGGGTTCGTGCAACACTTCCACGCTACAGGTATGATCAATTAATGCACATAGGGTGGAAAGTATTTTTGCCGTTCTCTCTTGTTTGGGTCGTATTAACTGCAGGTGTCTTATTATTTACAGGATGGGGGCCTCATGGGTCATAAAAATCAAAGATCGTCCTCTTTTTTCCATTTTATTCGCTCATGGACTCTCCTGGAAATTATAGTGGGAATGGGAAAGAGTTTAAGATACTTTTTTAAACAGAAAGTAACGCTTAATTATCCCTTTGAAAAAGGACGACTAAGCCCCCGCTTTCGAGGAGAACATGCATTGCGACGTTATCCAAATGGCGAAGAACGGTGCATTGCCTGTAAGCTTTGTGAAGCAGTTTGCCCTGCTCAAGCCATAACCATTGAAGCTGAGGAACGGCCAGATGGAAGCCGAAGGACAACACGGTATGACATAGATATGGTTAAATGTATTTACTGTGGTTTATGCCAAGAGTCTTGTCCTGTTGACGCAATCGTAGAAGGCCCCAATTTTGAGTTTTCAACATTCACGCGTGAAGAGTTATACTACGACAAGGAAAAACTTCTCGCCAATGGAGATAAATGGGAGCGAGAAATTGCAGAAAATCTTGCAGCAGATGCAAAATATAAATAGGCTAATGATATGATTCAAAGTGCTTTCTTTTACTTGTTTTCAGGCACCCTTGTAGGATCTGCATTTATGGTTATTGCAGCTCGTAACCCCGTACATTCTGTTTTATTTCTCATCCTGGCTTTTTTAAATGCCTCTGGTTTGTTTTTAATGGCAGGTGCAGAGCTCTTGGCCATGATCATGGTTATTGTTTATGTCGGTGCTGTTGCCGTTCTTTTTCTCTTCGTTGTGATGATGCTTGATATTAACTTTCGCGAGCTTTCTCAAGGGATTGCAAAATATGGTCTCGTTGCGTCCCTCGTAGGCCTTATCTTTGCAGGCGAATTAATCACGGCAGGTATTGTATGGGCGTCCCATCCCAAAGCACAACAGAGCATTTCTCTGCCCATCCCCACATCGACAACAAATGCACATGCCATTGGCGAAATTTTGTATACTGATTATTTTTACCCCTTTCAACTTGCAGGCGTCATTTTATTGGTGGCTATGATCGGAGCCATTGTACTGACATTGCGCAAACGCTCCAGTGCTCGTTATCAATTCAAAAAAGAACAGCTCAACCGTTCCCCTGCAAATTCACTTAAAATGGTTAAGGTAGGCCTACGAGAAGGTGTTTCTTATGAGAATATTAGTTACAATGAAAAATAAGATTGTTTAAGGAAAAAACTTATGAACACAATCACACTTACTCATTATCTTGTTGTATCCGCGATTGTTTTTACGATGGGGGTCCTTGGGGTATTTTTAAACCGGAAGAACATCATCATTGTATTGATGTCCATTGAGATTATGCTCCTAGCTGTCAATATTAACATGATTGCTTTTTCATGGTTCTTAGAAGATTTAAATGGACAAGTTTTCTCTCTTTTTATTCTTACCGTTGCTGCAGCTGAGGCATCCATCGGACTTGCCATTCTTGTGGTGTATTTCCGGAATAGAGCATCCATCAGAATTGATGATGCAAGTCAAATGCGGGGATAGAATAAGTGAATTTTTATTTTTCTAGAAGATTGAGATATACTGCACCTTGGTGAGTCACCCACTTTTCCAATTGTGTTAAAAAAGAATGTTTCAGTTCTGTTGTAAAGCATTCATTTTTTATCGTCAACATTTCTAACGATGCTTGTAAATTATCTTCTAATTTTATATGGGCATATCCAATAATATCGATACCTTTCATCAAAACGATATGATAGTTGCAATTTCCTTCCTCAATCTCATCAAGATTTGACATCTGGCGAAAATTTTTAACAGCAGCCCATTCCCGAGGGGTAAGCGCTTGAACCATCACCAGGCCGTCAAATCCTGCCTTCTTCACCATTTCATTAATGAGGTCAGATTTAGACATGGTATAAGAATTGCGATCTTCTTTATATTTAAAAGCCAATTCCATTTTAAGGGATTCATACCTTCTGGCTTCTGATGGGTTTTGTCTTAAATAGTCTCTGAACCTGAGGTGCTTATCTATTTCTGGATTAACTTCTTCCCAAATGTGGAGATGATGTGTGCGCACCTCTTCTCCCTTGTAGAAGAAACGTCGAAAAAGCATTCCCAATTCTCCACGCGCCGTGTAGCCTAATTTTTCCAAAGCTTTTGAATTAACTTTAAGAATATTCTTTACGACGGGAATCATATCAATGACAGGTTTTGCAGCAAGTCCTGGTACTGAAGTTGAACCAATGTGATGAATGATTAAACAATTCTCACCCAATGCTTGGCGAATAAGAGCAGCTTCCTGCTCAAATAATTCCGGCCAGCGTTCGTTGTAGGGAACAACTTCAATAGAGGGTTTTGAAGACGGAGCTTGAAAATTGGATTTCATCGTTTGTAAATTCATAGCGCATTAACTTACAAGAAATCAAACTTTCTAAATTACCATTTTAAGAGCTTGCTCCAGAGGCACTTCGCTTCGCTCACCTGAGCGGCGATTTTTAACTTCCACAGTGCCAGCTTCAATGGTCTTTGTCCCAACAATCAGTTGCCAGGGCAAACCAATTAAATCCATATCCGCAAACTTCGTTCCTGCTCGTTCGTCTCGATCATCATAGAGAACTTCTATGCCACGCTCATTCAAGGAATGGTAAATGGATTCAGCAATAGTTTCTGTCCGCTTGTCTCCCATTTTGAGATTGAGCAATCCCACTTTGAAGGGTGCAACTGATTCAGGCCATTTAATTCCTTGTTCGTCATGATTTGCCTCTATGATAGCGGCAACTAGGCGAGACACCCCAATGCCATAGGAGCCCATTTCAAGGGTTATTATTTGACCATCAGGTCCAACGACTTTTGCACCCAGGGGCTCTGAATATTTGGTTCCGAAATAAAAGATATGACCAATTTCAATTCCTCGCGCTGATTTCAATTTATCTTGAGAAATAGGACATGCTGCTGGGTCGTGTTTTTCATCCGCAGCTGCATAAAGTTTTCCAACATTTTCTAAAGTCATTTGATCAAGAGTTAAATTATCAAAAGCTGCGTCATAATAAATGCCGCTTTCGCCGGTTGGAGCTACAATCTGAAATTCGTGACTCATATCTCCGCCGATAGCTCCACTATCAGCTCGAACAGGTATCGCCGTTAAGTCCATACGTGCAAATGTTCTCAAATAAGATTCAAAGATACGTTCGTATGTCTTTTTAGCACTCTCAAAATCAATATCAAAGGAATAACCATCTTTCATTAAAAATTCACGGCCCCGCATGACACCAAAACGCGGGCGGACTTCGTCTCGAAACTTCCATTGAATTTGATAGAGGATCTGGGGGACCTGGCGGTAACTCTTGACATATTGGCGAATAATGTCAGTAATCACCTCTTCGTTTGTTGGCCCATATAACATCTCCCGCTCGTGACGGTCTTTAAAGCGGAGCATTTCTTTACCATAATCTTCATAGCGACCGCTTTGGCGCCACAGTTCTGCAGGCTGGAGAGTTGGCATGAGGACCTTGTGACATCCGATTCGATCCTGTTCTTCACAAATAATTTTTTCAATTTTTTCCATCACCCTCAAACCCAAGGGTAACCATGTGTAAATACCCGCGGTCGTTTGATTAATCATCCCTGCGCGCAACATCAGACGATGAGAAGCAATCTGAGCTTCTGCAGGTGTTTCTTTCAACGTTGGTAGGAAATAGTGTGTTAATCGCATAAGCGCATTCCTTTCTTTTTAACCCTTTTCTTTTAGTTTTCCATCTGCTAAGCGAACAGTGCGGTCCATTTTAGCTGCTAAATCTAAGTTGTGAGTCGCAACGAGGGCCGACAATCCTGTTTCCCGGACAAGGCTTAGCATTTCATTAAATACGGCGTCAGCTGTTGACGTATCCAAATTTCCCGTGGGTTCATCTGCCAAAAGTATTTTTGGTTCATTTGCAATGGCGCGCGCAATTGCAACGCGTTGTTGTTCTCCACCAGATAATTTCTTAGGCCGATGGTGGAGGCGGTGCTTTAGACCCATACGTTTCAATAAATCTTCTGCCCGAGCTTTTGCTTTTGGCCGGGACTGACCGGCTATCAGGCAAGGGAGCATCACATTCTCAAGGGCTGAAAACTCCTGGAGTAAATAATGAAATTGATAAACAAATCCAGCAAATTGACACCGTAAGGCTGTCCGTTCTGTGTCTGTTAATTGATTGCAATTTTGACCATTCATCTGGACGGTGCCCTTACTTGGCAATTCGAGTAATCCGGCAATTTGTAAAAGAGTGGTTTTACCAGCACCACTTGGACCAACCAAAGCAACTATCTGTCCGGGAGCAATTTTAAGGTTTATCTCTTTCAGTACATGAATGATTTCATCCGCCTGATGAAAATTTCGCACTATATTCTTTAATTCAAGCACAACTGTCATTGACGCAATGCCTCCACAGGATCAAGACGCGCAGCTCTCCATGCAGGGTATAATGTCGCCAAAAAAGAAAGTCCTAAAGCCATTCCTACTGTTGCAAACACATCATGAAGATCAACTTTGCAAGGCATCTGGGTTAGAAAGTATATCTCTGCGTTGAATAATTCCATATCAAGGAGTCGTTCAAGCCACCGTCGGATGGTTTCAATGTTATAAGCAAAAGCCAATCCACCCCCTACGCCGGTAAGCGTACCAAGAACACCAATAGTTGACCCTGTTAAAAAGAAAATACGTAATATTGTTCCGCGCGTCGCTCCCATTGTTCTCATAATTGCGATATCACGCATCTTGTCTTTAACCAACATGATGAGGCCCGAAATGATGTTAAAGGCGGCAATTAGGATAATGAGAGTGAGTATGATAAACATTACGTTCCGCTCAACTTGTATAACTTGAAAGAAACTCGTGCTTATGTGTTGCCAATCTGAGAGAATGACCCTGTCTCCCAATGTATGCTGGAGGATAAAACCGTATTCAGCGACTCTATCAGGATCATCTACGAATATTTCCAGAACAGAAGCTCCTTGCCCAATTTTAAAAAAACCTTGAGCAGTCTCCAGGGGCATAAAAATAACTGTTTTGTCGTATTCATGGAATCCAACCTCAAAGACCCCAGTCAATTTTACGCTTTTCTGCCGTGGCATTGTCCCAAAAGCTGTCATGTTTCCTTCAGGACTAATTAAATTAAATCTATCTCCCACCCGAATGCCTAAACTTTCCGCTAAACGACGTCCCATAATAACTGTATCGCTTGGATGTAATTTGTCCGCCGTTTTACCAAAATTATCCAGGCTACCAGCTTTGATGTTCTTTGAAATAATTTCCCTTTTTTGCAAATCTTCAGGACGAATCCCGTGCACATACGCACCACGGGCTTGAGAACGATAAGTAACCATGGCTTGCTGCGCCACGACTGGGAAAGCAAGCTTCACGCCCTGAACCGCCTTCGCCTTTGCAGTAAGATCATCATAGTCTCTTATGGCACCACTTACAGGTTGGACTGCAATATGACCATTCATGCCAATAATGCGCGTGAGAAGTTCTTGGCGAAAACCATTCATAACAGACATAACAATGATTAATGTTGCAACGCCAAGAGCTATGCCAACAAAAGAAAACCCAGCTATGACAGAAATGAACCCTTCTTGTCTTGGTGAGCGCAGATATCGATAGGCTACCAGTCGTTCAAATAAAGAGAACATGAAATACGATTCATAAAAGAAAATTGATTCAAGTAATATACAATACCTAGCATAAATTATACCGTTATCCTATACCCATTCTTTGTCATAAAGGGGGTTTTAGGATAAAGATAGATCAGTGACAACATTTATGCTATGAAGGTAAAAAATATTCAAAGGTTGACAATGATTATTGCCATAGATGGCCCAGCGGGTGCAGGAAAAGGAACTATTGCCGGTTACTTGGCTTTGAAGTTTAATTTTCAATATTTAGATACCGGAATGCTTTATAGAGCCCTGGCTAAAGCTGTTATTCAAGCAAACGTTGATCCAGCTCTCGCCCCTGAGGAAGTAATTCAAATTGCCCAATCTATCACAATTGAAGCAGCTCAAGACCCTGATTTGAGGGGAGAAAAGGTTGCTGCAATGGCTTCTCAGGTGGCCGTGATCCCTGAGGCACGCTTGCTCTTAAATGACCTTCAACGAAAGTTTAGCCATTCAATTGCTGCCCCCTACCAGGGTGCCATTCTTGATGGCCGTGATATTGGTACAGTCATTTGCCCTGAGGCTGAATGTAAGCTCTTTATAACGGCTCGACCTGAGGTTCGAACACAACGTCGCCTTTTGGAAACCCAGGAAAGTTCTGATCTTCTTGCAACAATGTCCCAACAGATTGCTGAACGCGATAAACGCGATTCTACTAGGCAAATTGCGCCTTTGACTCCTGCAGTTGATGCTATTATAATTGACACGTCAGACTTAACAATTGACGAAGCATGCTCAAAAGCGGCAATGTATGTAACCAAGTGCTTGAGCGAATTGAAAAAATCGCAAAAGCAAAGTATTAACCACTAACCGTGTTTTTTAAGGATTAACCATAAACATGACAACAACATCAACAACTGATAGATCAACTGAAACAACCCACACCTCAACTGAAGACTTTGCCTCCTTACTGGACAACTCGCTTGCCGGTAAAAAAAGTTTTGAAGGTAGTGTCGTTAAAGGCCTCATTGTCGGCATCCAAAACGATATTGCTGTGATTGATGTCGGATTAAAATCAGAAGGACGCGTTCCATTAAAAGAGTTTTCTGGACATGGTCGTACAGCAGAGCTGCGCGTGGGCGATACCGTTGATGTTTATGTTGAACGTATGGAAGATAAAAATGGTGAGGCCCTCCTCAGTGTTGAAAAGGCGCGCCGTGAAGCTGTCTGGGGCGAATTAGAGAAGTCCTATCAAGAAGGCATCCTCGTGAATGGCGTCATTTTTGGAAAAGTTAAAGGCGGATTTGCAGTCGACCTCGATGGTGCTGTTGCTTTCTTACCCGGAAGCCAAGTTGATATCCGACCCATTAGAGATATTTCTCCTCTCATGAATATTGTGCAGCCATTCAAGCTTTTAAAGATGGACAAAGCCCGCAGTAATATCGTTGTGTCTCGCCGCTCTGTACTTGAAGAAACACGTGCAGAAGCGCGAACAGAACTTGTTTCTAACCTCTCTGAAGGTCAGATTTTAACAGGTATTGTTAAAAACATTACTGATTATGGTGCCTTTATTGATTTGGGAGGCGTTGACGGTCTTCTTCACGTAACAGATATTTCCTGGCGCAGAATCAATCACCCAAGTGATATTTTAAAAGTTGGTGAGAACATCCAAGTTCAAGTAATCCGTTTTAACAAAGAAAACCAACGCATTTCTTTGGGAATGAAACAACTTGAAGAAGATCCTTGGAAGGGTGTTGAAGAGCGTTACTTGGTCGGCACAAGACGCCGGGGGACAGTTACAAATGTTACTGACTATGGAGCTTTTGTTGAATTAGAACCAGCTGTTGAAGGACTTATTTATGTTACAGAAATGAGCTGGACCAAGAAAAATATTCATCCTGGCAAAATTCTTTCATCAAGCCAAGAAGTTGAAGTTCAAGTGCTTGACGTTGATATGAACAAACGTCGTATCAGCTTAGGATTAAAGCAATGCCAAGAGAATCCATGGCAAAAATTCAAAGACAGTCACCCCACTGGAAGCATTTTGGAAGGTGAAGTTAAAAATATTACAGAATTTGGTTTATTTGTTGGTGTTTCAGAAGATTTGGATGGCATGGTTCACCTTACTGATCTTTCTTGGTCAAAGCCAGGCGAAGAAGCCTTATCAGAATATAAAAAGGGCCAGGTTATCAAAGTTAAGGTTCTTGATATTGATGCAGAAAAAGAACGGATCAGTCTTGGTGTAAAGCAATTAGAAACTGATTCTTTCTCTGCTGGTTTAGAAAATATTAAGAAGGGTGACGTGGTAACAGGAACAATCACTGCAGTATTAGACAAAGGGATTGAAGTGGAGCTTGATGGTGGTCTTGTTGGATCTATCCGCAAGGCAGACTTGTCCCGTGACCGCGATTGGCAAAGGCCTGATCGTTTTGCAATGGGAGAAAAAGTTGATGCAAAAGTAACCTCCATAGACAAACCAGGTAGAAAGGTTATTTTATCTATCAAAGCACGGGAAATTGATGAAGATAAACAAGTCATGTCTGAATTTGGTTCTTCAGATAGTGGTGCTAGCCTTGGAGACATCTTAGGTGCCGCTATGAATAAAGCAAAAGCCAGAGCTTCTGAAAAGCAAGACGAAGCTCCTGCCAAAAAGGCAGCATCTAAAGCTACTAAAAGCACTGAGGAAGAAGAACCTGCTAAAGAAAAGGCGGCTTCTGCTAAGAAAGAAAAAGCCCCTGCCAAAAAAGCAGCTTCTAAAAAGAAATAATATAATTGGGAATTAGGGACTTAATATATAAGCACCCTAATTCCCATTTATGGATGTAATTTAGTTCCATATTTTCTACTGGAACACGTAGCATTGCAAAAGTTCCGAACATCTGCGTTGGTTTCATAATCATGGTCGTTGCATCCATAAAAACAGAAAGCACGAAAGCATTTCTTTTCTTTTCTTCGTGCTTCTTTTGTTTTCAAGCAAGACTTTGCTATTTGTAAATTTGACGAGCAATTAAGACGATTACATTTACTCTTGTCATTTTTAAGAAGTTCATCAATATTTTTAGCAGAATAACCCTTCTTTTTTCCTCTTCTCTTTTTATGTTTTTTCTTATGTTTTGATTTTTTCTTTTTCTTCTTTTGTGCGTTAATTACGTAAATGGAGCCTGATTGTTCCTGGTGACTTAAGAAAACTAAAGGAGTGAAGCTTCCCTGAAGCTCAAAACTCCCAAGCATAACCCCCAAGACCGCTAAGCTGAACATTACTCATTCCTAAACCATATTTATTGACCTATATTACTATAGTAAAAGTTAATATTGTCCTGAATGGGTACTTTAATAGCCAGGAATAAAGGAAATTTATATGCGCTTAGGAATTTATGAACATTATAAGGGATTCCGTTATGAAGTCATGGGCATTTGCCGTCATACTGAAACTTTAGAAGAACTGGTTGTCTATCGCGCTCTTTATGGCGCCTTTGAACTCTGGGTTCGCCCTAAGGAAATGTTCCTTGAAACTGTTCTAATCAACGGAACAACTGTTCCAAGATTCAAGTTTTTAAGCGAACTTGAGCCAATGACTCCCTAGAAAAAATAGGTGCAGAAAACTCTTTTTTTTGTGAAAATTAAATCTAGTTTTAAATTACTTAAGTATTTTTTGCAAAAACCGACTGATTTTTTTCTAATTCCAAGAATCCATATTCCTTTTTGTAAGAATAATTTGGCAAACAATCTCTTTAAAACTCTAGTATTAAATCCCTGCGACAATTTTGTTCTTTTTTTATGCTTGCAAGTATCAAAATAACTTGTTATAAATAAGATATCTCATGCATTTGAGAAAATTTTTCGATAATTTTAGGTTTTTAACTTGTAAGAACAATTGAGAATTACCATATCTAAGTTAAACCTGAATGAACCAAAAATGAACACATAACAAAACGGTTTATTTGAGATTTTTTGCGGAACTGCGTTAAGTAATGACCTGGCTTTATCAATAAGCCATAGGTAACGGCTGTAAAAATTCTCTTAAGTAATAATGTGAACACATTTGTAAGGTCTATAAAGGCAATTCAAATTTTCAATGGTTAGGAGACCCGAATGAAGACTCAGCGTAAAAAAGGTGCCCCCGCAGTTCAACCTCACGACAGTTTAGCCTATGATTTGCGTTTAGCTCTTATGACACAACAATTGCAGTTGGTATTCCAACCAAAGGTTTGTATACAAACTCAACAAATCGTAGGAGCAGAAGTTTTATTGCGCTGGCAACATCCTGTTGAGGGATTGATCTCTGCAGATCGATGGGTGTCTTTAGCTGAAACTCATAACCTCATGCGCCCTTTAACCTTATGGCTCCTCGACAAAGTTGTTCAATATCTTGAAAATGCCAATGACTCTGCTATACCTCTTGCAATAAACGTATCACCCAATATCCTCGATGGTGCCTTTGCTATTCATATTTTAAAAACACTCTCTGCAGCTGGCATTGCGCCCCACTTATTGGAAATTGAAATTACAGAATCAACACCTGTAAGTAATATGACAAATTTGGCTAATGCGCTCCACCTCTTGCAATCTAGGGGCGTAAAAATTTATTTAGATGACTTTGGAACAGGGTACTCAACGATGCAATATTTAGTTGATGTACCAGCTGACGGAATTAAAATAGATAAGAGGTTTGTTCAACAAGCCCCCCTCTTACCAGCTGCACGCCTCATTTTACGCTCGCTCATTGAGCTTGCTAATGAAATTGGGGTTACAGTTGTTTGTGAAGGCGTTGAAACAATTGAGCAACTCACGCTTGTAAAGCGCCTGGGAGCTCAGATCATTCAAGGATATATTTCTGGCAAACCAATGTCCTCTGATGCATTTACTAACATGATTGAAGCTCCGAGTGTTTCAGCACTTCCTGATACCCAACTTTCACTTTATAAAGTTCAAGCATCGTAATAAAAGTATAAATGAGAATTTGTTCTTTCTAAAACTCAAGCAGTTTAAAAGGCTGCTCTGCACCTAGCAAGAATAAATACCGCTTCGGATACTTATAATTTATTGCAAGGGTGATAGTTTTGCCCATTCCGAATAGTAATTACGAAATGCTGTATTACGACTTCGAACATGCTGCCATGGATAACTAGGCAGCCGTGTGAATAATTCTGCTATCTTAATTAAAGAAGGATCTTGCAGTTTATTATCTGGATTGAGCTTATCATAGAGTTCGGCAGCATTCTTAAAAGTTTCATAATGTGCATAAAATGAATCAGTAGCCTCTTGAAGAGGACCTGAAAGTACTTTTACTAATTTGGTGGATATGTTATTTGCTTGTTCTCCAAAATTCACATATGTACAACCATAAGCTTGTACAATACTAAGTGAATGAGTTATAGGTAGCATCGTTAACCGATATGGATTTAAGCAAGTTAAAAGGAGACCGACAGGCTCCTCAATCGGGTTTAAACTATCACCATATATATTTGTTAAACTAATTACAAACTGCAAAACCCTTGCTATCTCCCCGTTTACAGTTCGCACATCACTTATTATTTGTTTGGCTACATTTTGTTCTTCAACAGTTAGACTCGCTAATGAAGGTATCGTAAAACGTGAATCACTTAATCAATAAAGCTTATGTAAATCCTCATGTACCAGATTTACTAAGGTATAAGTTCTATTCCATGAACTCTCTAGAGCCTCTCCCGTGCCCAAATACAAGTTCCGAGCAGGCAATAACGGCAAAAAATACCGATGCATAATTTCATTAGCTGATTTAAAAGTTTTTAAAATGCTGTTCTTGTCATCTTCACCATAATTACTTTCTATCTGCTTTAAATCCATAATCAAAGGAGTGCCGTATTCAACAATAATGCTAACTCGTTGTAATTCTTCTGTATTAATTACCTGCATATGTAATAATGTTTCTAGTCTAATACGAGAACCTAGATTAACAATTATAGAAGCATTACCGCTTTTAAGGCTTTGACGATAGTATTCTACGCCTCTATTCCTATCTGTTATTAACTGTCCTGAGCTATCATGAAATCCCGAGATGTATAGATCACCCAAAAAACCTAATGCCTTTCCATAACATTTTTTAATATTTCTTTGCTCAGCAGCTGGGTAATCTGTTCCAAAATGGGCTGAGTTGAATATGCCGGCTGCCTTATCAATAACAAAGGAACATAGATGGAATGCTTTTAGTTGATTTTTGGGAACATCCTTTGTCCCACTTAAATATGATTGAGCCCAAAACATTAGATAAGAAAGTGATAAACCCCAACCACTTTCAACGCTTTGGCGATAGTATTCTATACCTCTATCAATTTCATTTATCGACTGTTCTAAACTATCATGAGGTCCTGCGGTGCAAGTATCACCTAATAAATTTAAAACATGTCCAAAGCTTCTTTTAATCATGCGTTGCGCAGTTGCTGAGTAATCTGTTCCAAAACGGGCTGAGTTGAATATGCCGGGTGCCTTTTCAATAACAAAGGAACATAGATCTAATCCTTTTAGATCATTTTTGGGAACATTCTTATTCCCTGTAAAGTATGATTGAGCAAGGAACTCGAGAACTGGAACTGATTGAGCATAACCATTTACAAGGGATAGCTTTGCATATCTGATGACTTCCTCAAAAACAGCCTCTAAATTGGTTTCTAATGGTTCGCTTGTTATACCTAAACTGTATATATGATGAGCAAGTTGCACGCATGCTATGCCATCGCCCTGATCTGCTCTTTCTTTTATTGTTTTGATGAGATCTGGAAACAAATGTATTTGCTTTTTTATTGACAGCGCAGCAACATAGGACGGATGATTAATCGCTTTTGCAGCTATGGGGGGTCCAATCAGAGACTTTAAGATCGTCCCACCTTTTTTTACCACAGTAGCAATCCTCGATAGATTGGTGAATATCTTGTGAAACTTGATGAGGTGCTGTAATATCTTGATCATCATCTCGCATAGGTTCTCGTTGTTTATCATCGGATTGTGGGATTTCAGGTACAATCTTAGGGGTTTCCTGGTTCTCTTGATCCTCAACGCGTGCAAATTTGGGTGGATTATCGTCCCGCTCTAATTGTCCAGGAGACAATACCTCCTGTAATGGGCGTTTAACGACTCTTTTGATTGCAGTTCTCATGGAGTCAGGTTCGATTTGGGAGCCATCATTCTCAGCAGCATAAGAGATGGCTGCATAGGATAAACATCCAACAGTAAAGAATAAAATTCTATACATATTATCCCATTTCATAACTAAAAAAATCACGTGGTTGATACATAGGTATTATAATTATTAATTTCAACCTGTATTTTTTCTCAATACATGATAAGCATTAATTGGCTAAAACTAAATCAAGCATTAAATGAAATTATAATCCTTTCTCTATTTTAGACAATGGACTTTTCTATCATTCGTAAAAGAAGCCCAGATTAAATACAAATGGCTAGCTGACAAACGAAAAAAAATCTGCAATATTCTTTTAAAAGAATATCCTGTAAGCATGGAAAGCCATTGTATGTCCTCTTCTTCCCCTATGCCAACAATATTATGTATTTTAGACGGATGGGGCCTCGCACCTGATTCACAAGTGAATGGCATTTCCAATGCATATACGCCCACCTGGGATCATTTTATGCAAGACTATCCCCATGCTCAATTACAAGCATCTGAATTATATGTAGGATTACCTGCCGGCCAAATGGGAAATTCTGAAGTGGGTCATATGACTATTGGCGCGGGTCGTGTAATCTTGCAAGACCTTCCACGTATTGATTTAAGTCTCGAGGGAGAAAAAAATGAGATCACTCAAGATGAAAAACTTACTTCAAATCCTAAATTTATTAATTTTATTGAAAAACTAAAAAATACCGGTGGAGCCTGTCACCTCATTGGACTCATGTCGCCTGGTGGTGTCCATTCTCATCAATCACACATTGAAGCTATTATTCGACTCTTGCAAAAAGAAAATATCCACCTTCATGTGCACGCGGTACTTGATGGCCGTGACACTCCTCCCCAAAGTGCTTATTCGTATCTTCAAAAATTTTTAGAAAACACAAATCAACCTTTAGCATCCATTGGCGGACGCTATTATATGATGGATCGTGATAAACGCTGGGATCGAATAGAAAAAGCCTACCAAATGGTTGTTCATGCCCAAGCACCGCGCATTGACGACCCTTTAATTTTTTTAAAAGAACAATATAAGCACGGAATTGGAGATGAGTTTATGATTCCACATTGTGTAGGAAATTACTCTGGTATCAAAGAAGGCGATGGTCTTTTTATTGCTAATTTTCGAGCTGACCGCGTCCGACAAATTCTAAGTGCTCTTCTTATTCCTTCTTTTAATGATTTTGACCGAGGCCCTCTTATTCCCTTTGCAGCAACACTTGGTCTTGGTGAGTATGCAGCTGACCTCACGCCCTTCATTCCTGCGCTATTTCCTAAAGAACAATCTACAAATCCTTTAGGGGCAATAGTATCAGCGGCAAGATTAAAGCAACTGCGCATTGCTGAAACTGAAAAATATGCCCATGTTACATTTTTTCTAAATGGAGGCAGAGAAGAAGTATTCCCCGGAGAAGATCGTATACTCGTTCCCTCACCTGACGTTGCAACATATGATTTAAAACCTGAAATGTCTGCAGTTGAAGTAACAGACAAGGTGGTAGAAACTTTGTTATCTTCACCCTGTCCCTATTCGCTCATTGTTATAAACTATGCAAATACGGATATGGTAGGGCACACTGGAATACAAGAAGCCATTTTAAAAGCTGTAGAAACAATTGACCATTGCCTGGGAAGGTTAGAAAAAGCCGCTACAGAGGCAGGGTTTGCGCTTGTTATCACGGCCGATCATGGAAATGTTGAACAAATGATTGATGAAACAACAGGCCTAGTTCATACAGCTCACACATGCAATCCTGTACCAATTGTCTTGGTAAATGGGCCAAAATATGTAACAGGACTTAACAATGGACAACTCAGTGATGTTACACCCACAATTTTAGAACTTATGGGACTTTCTAAGCCTTTGGATATGACAGGAAAATCCTTATTGAAAAGGACCGTTGCTCATGCAGTGGCTTAAGCGCGTTATTTTCCTTTCTCTTTTACTCACACAGGCGCCTGCAGCGCAGCCTTCTAAAGCATCTTCGAAACGTACAGTACAAGAGCAACTTGTGAATATTGCAACAAACATGCAAAATTTTGAAACACAACTCTCCACAGTTGAACAAGACTTGAATCGTGCCCGAGAAGACGAGGATGCAATTTTAAATGGAATAAATCACTATAACCAACGGCTCCTTGAAACAATCCATTATTTGCGCCACGCGACGCACTATTCTCCCCTCCTCGCTATGCTCTCAGCGTCAAAGCCGCAAGATGTTATTCATAGTTCCATGCTCTTAAGAGCTATCACACCTGAATTACATGCGCGCAACCAACAACTTTTACAAAATGTAAAAACTCTGTCACAAATTCGCTCTGAATTGGAAGAAAAGCAGGCACAACTCCATAATATCACGTTTCAATATCATCAAGAGCGTGAGAAGCTAGATTTATTGATTAAGGAACGGCCAAAAAATAATGCTTCGTTCAATGTTGGCAGTGAAAATAACAATATCTTATCTTTAATTCCTCCCGTTGCTGGTAAACTTATCCCAACATATAAAAATCTAGAACCTGAGTGGGCTTCTTATACACAAGGTGTTTTATTTTCAACGCGAAGTGGTGCGCAAGTTGTCTCCCCCCTTTCAGGCACGATTGCTTTTGCGGGAGAATATGCCAAAAACCAAGGAAATATGATTATTATTGATACACCTCATGCCCACATTGTCATGTCTGGTCTTGGAACATTAAACTGCTCAACAGGTCAAAATGTTATGGCTGGTGAGCCAATTGGTCGTATGCCAATCGTTCATCAAAAGAAAGATAAAGGTAAATCTCTAAGTCTCCCAAAGCTTTATCTTGAAACCTGGTGCCAGGAACAAACAGTTGATCCACAAACAATTCTTAGAATGTAAGGAAAGATATTTAGAATGTTTCGGATTTATCTTTTTATTGTTATAGCAGCTATTCTCTTCACCAGTTGTCGAGATTCCAAAAAGGATACACCCTCTACAACTCAATTTTCTGAACCACTCATTGTGAAAATACTGGAAGTTGTTCGACAAGAATATGTTGACAAACCAAATGAACTGAAAATGCTCGAGGGCGCTCTTAATGGCATGTTAAGAGCTTTAGATCCCTATTCCTGCTTTCTAAATACAGAATCCTATAAAGTCTATACTCAATCAGCTAGGGGAGAGTTTGGCGGATTAGGCATGGAAGTAGTTTATGGTCAGGAAATGATTAAAGTTATTTCACCCATGGATGACATGCCAGCTCAAAAAGCAGGAATTAAGGCAGGAGATCTTATCACTCATATTGACGACATTCACATTTCCAAAATGACGTTGGAAGATGTGCTGAAATATTTGCATGGAAAGCCTGGTTCCGCAGTATCTTTAAAAATTCATCGAGGGATGGCAGCTCCATTTACAATTAAAATTACGAGAGAATTTATAGTTGTAAACCCAATAAAATATAGGATTGATGGAAATATAGCATATGTGAGAATTAGTAGTTTTAATGACCAAACAACCGAAAAATTAACTGCAGCCCTTAAAGCAATTAGCAAGAGCGTCGGAAAAGATCTTCATGGACTTATTTTGGATTTGAGAAATAATCCAGGTGGAATGGCTGAACAAGCGTTTTCCGTCGCAAGCCTCTTTTTGGACTCTGGAATGATCACGCATCATGTTAAACGACGCGATGCAGCCTATCACCAGACATTCAAAGCAAAAGGCAAGGATCTTCTTAGAGGCATTCCACTTGCTGTGCTTATAAATAAAGGATCTGCCTCTGCTTCTGAAATCGTAGCAGCAGCGCTGAGAGATAATCATCGTGCTGTTCTTATAGGAGAAAAAACTTTTGGTAAAGGGTCCATTCAAGCAAGCTATCCATTAGAAAATTATGGGGGAATCAAAATTACAATTGCTCGCTTCTACACCCCCAAGGGTGAAGAAATCCAGGGGCACGGAATACAACCAGATATCTTCTTATCCCCTCCCCCTGTCGCTGCTCCCCAGATTGAACATACCAAAGATGCAGGCTCTGAAGATAAAGAATACCAACGCGCCATTGACCTTTTGCAAGGTTTATGGGCCATAAAGACACGCACATGAGTAGAATTTTAAGATTTTTAAAAAGGCTCTATTCTTTAAATACGCTCTTTATTTTGGTGTTAATGACTGTACTTGGTGGAGGTGGATATTACTGGCACAAAAAAACGGCCATTGAGTATTCTCATTATAAAATAGATTCTTTACCAACTGCAGTAGAGAAAGAAGATGCTAATACGCACGAACAATCTGAAGAAAAAGATGAAGAGAGTGATGATCAAGATGAAGAAGAAGTGGCCCAAGCAGAAAGTCCTTGGTCACTTCTTAAAACCGCAGTCTCAGAGAAATATTCACAACCTTCATTTAAAAACAATAGCCCCAAAGTAACCATTATTTTATTTAGCTTAGGTCTTAATAGAATTTGGACCAATCAAGTTATGTCTCTTTTAAAAGGAAAAATCACACTCGCTTTCAGTCCCTATAGTCCTAACCTTGATGAATTTTTACAGCAAGCTGTAAATAGGGGTTATCAGGCACTTATTTCACTTCCTATGGAGCCCTATGCTTATCCAAATCTTGATCCTGGACCGTACACTGTTTTAGCAGGTGTGAAGCCAGAGGAAAATATTAAGAAAGTTAAAGCTATTCTAAGAAAAATCCCAAAAGGAATGGGTGTGCTCGGAGAATATGGCACAAGATTTACTATATCTTCTGCCGACTTAGAACCAGTTTTAAAAGAAGTGAAGGAGCATCAGAGTATTTTTATTGACTCCAGCAGTCATCTTTATTCTCAAGTAGGACAAACTTGCAAACTTCTGGAAACTCCTTGCTACCAAATTGATATGAAACTCTCTTCATCTATTAATTATGAGGAAGCTGATGATTTTTTCAAAAAAGTAATTCAAAATGCAAAAGAAAATGATAAGATCATAATAAGTGTCCCAGCCATTCCAGCATTTGTAAATCATTTGCTAGAATGGATAGATATGATGGAAAAAAATGGCATCACTCTGACGAGTGTTGCTGATCATAAAACCTCAGAAACTCCCTTGGTTACTCCCAAGGAAAACCTAGGTATAACGGATGTCAACAAATAAGAAACACATTAATCCTGATAACATCTTGTACCGTAAAGGTGTAGGACTTATGATTTTAAATTCCAACCGCGAAGTTTGGGTTGGTCAACGTCGAGACACAAGTAATTTAATTGATAAAAATACATGGCAAATGCCGCAAGGAGGAATAGATGGTTCTGAAACTCCTTGGCAAGCTGCTTTACGGGAAATGAAGGAAGAAATAGGGACAATCAACGTTCGACTTATTGCTGAGAGTCGTGAATGGATTTCTTATGATTTTCCTGAAGAATTACACGCGACTCTATGGGGAGGCCGTTATTTTGGCCAAACACAAAAATGGTTTCTAGTAGAGTTTTTAGGCGATAATGCCGAAATTAATATTAATACACGTCACCCTGAATTTGTTGCATGGCAATGGATTGAGCCAAAGCAACTTCCTCATATCATTGTATCATTTAAGCATGATTTATATATTAAAATTTTAGAGGAATTTAAGGCCTACCTCTGAATGAATGGCGGTATAAATTAAATTTTTAATCTATTGACTCTAGACTTGACAAGCTGTGCGCAATTGAGTCAATGTCCGATGTATAAGTGGGGACCCAATTGCTTCATGATCAGCAGTTTATATGACTTCTGGTATGTTGCAATGTCCAATGAGCAGCTGTGCTTGATTCTTTAACCAAGAAGTGTATTTAAGACATGGTTTATTATTCTTTTATAGCACTACCGACTCAAAAAAAAGGAAGGCAACTTATCCTTCCACCTCCGATTTATGAAGAATTGTTTTCTATATGAGCCGTTTTTGCTACTGAATTAACCAATGGTTACTTTTCAAGAATAAGCTGTAAGTTTTGGAGTTTTGATGCCTAACTCGACATCTCACCAATCAATCATTTCTTCGATTCCACGCCAAATATGGGGTATAGGTTGGGGAGTCTTTTTCATCAATACCTCTTCAGTCATGGTTCGAGGTATTGCAGCCGTATATTTAACAAATGTTGTTGGGGTTGAAATTGGGTGGATAGGTTTTTTAGAAGGCATTATTGAAGGACTTTCTTTTACTATCAAAACATTTGCAGGCGTTATAAGTGACTATCTACGCCGTAGGAAAATGTTTATAACCATTGGCTATTTATTTATTACCATAAGCAATCCAATTATTGCGATATGGTCAACCTTCGGAGCAGTTTTTCTCTCTCGGATAATAGGACGTATAGGAAATGGCCTTCAAGCAACTCCTCGTGATGCTTTAGTAGGTGACATTGCCCCTGCTAAAAGCAGAGGAGCATGTTATGGTTTGCGTGTAGGGCTTGGAATTGCTGGTTCATTTCTCGGTGCCTTTATATCATGGATCTTCATGCACAAAAGCAGCAATGATTATCAACAACTTTTCTGGATGGCAACTGTGCCCGCAATTATTGCTGTCCTTATTGTGCTTGTCTTTATAAAAGAACCGAAGAAGAATTTACATCCTAAAGATCATCAGCCCCGACACCCTATCCACTGGGCCGATCTCCTGCGCTTAGGTAAACGTTTCTGGACACTCATGTGTGTCATTGCAGTTTTCATGATTGCACAAATTGGAGAACCGTTTATGGTTCTTCATGCGCATAATACTTTTGGACTTCTCGAAGCAGATGCCCCAATCATTTTCCTCCTATTTAATGCAACGCACTCAGCTTCTTCTTTTCCAATTGGTGTGCTTTCAGATCGAATGAGCCGGTACCACCTTCTCGCACTTGGTTTTGTTGTTCTTATTATCACTGATCTTATTTTAGCCATGGCAACAAACCTCACAACTGTTTTTGTAGGAATTGCTTTATGGGGGCTTCAAATGGGTATCCATCAGAGTATGTTTTATGCGCTCGTTGCTGACAATTCCCCAGATGATCTACGTGGTACTGCTTTCAGTGTTTATTATCTTGTAAGTGCAATATCTATTTTTCTTGCAAATTGTGGGGGTGGCATCATCGCACAAATTTATGGCGTGGGAATGGCGTATTTCTCTTCTTTTGTTGTTGCAACCATTTCTCTTTTATTACTCATCTTCATTATGCCAAAAAAGAGATTTAAGTCGCATAAAACTGTTGCGTAAAAATTTAGCATACTGTATGGTGCAGCTAAGCATATAATATTATGCAAAAGCTAATACACTTGATAGTTAAAAGTATTACCTAACAGTTCTCTTTCATGGCTTGCAAAAAGAAAGAATGACTGAGGGTAATTGCGCAAGGACGAATGCAATGACAAAAACGGACATACAATGTCATTAGTGCATCCTCGAGTTAAACAAACATCTGCCCCTCTCTTTTCGTTTCGCATTGTTCGTAATATCTCGTCTTTCTTTTCTCCCAAATTCATTCCAAATACCATTTGGGCGTTAGGGGCAGCCATGTGCCTTATAAATATATCTGTTATAATGGTCTATAGTCTTAACGCCCTTTACTTAAGTACGATCATGGGCGTTACCTCAGTATGGATTGGTATTTTAGAGGGTGCAATTGAGGCTATTTCATTTTTCATGAAATTATTCTCAGGAGTGTTAAGTGATTATCTCAAAAAGCGTAAAAATATTATGCTTATTGGATATGCCCTCACGGCAATTAGCAAACCACTCCTTGGTATATCTTCGAGTTATGCTGCAATATTTACTTCGCGCATTGTTGAACGGCTTGGAAACGGAATTCAATCAACACCAAGAGATGCATTGGTTGGTGACATTGCGCCAGCACAACACCGAGGAGCTTGTTATGGTTTACAAAGAAGCCTAGGTGTTATTGGCTCAATTCTCGGTGCTTTATTGGCTATGTGTGCAATGTATTGGACGAATGATGATTTTCGCCTTGTCTTCCTGCTTGCCTCAATTCCAGCAACCATCGCGCTCGCTATTTTATATTTTGCAGTTAAGGAGCCTAAGCACGCTCATTACGCCAATGATATAAAAGTTAGTAAAAATTCTGAACGACACCCTATTCATTTGCGCGACTTAATGCGCCTAGGAAGAGAATTTTGGGCACTCATGATTGTTGTTGCAATATTTATGCTCGCCCGAATAAGTGAAACATTTATTGTCCTTGATGCCCACAAAAATTTTGGTTTGCCCAAGAGTTACGCTGCAGCCATCATGATTCTCTATAATATTACTTACTGCCTGTGTTCTTTCCCTATTGGACTTCTCTCAGATCGATTTGGACGTTATAAGCTACTTATTATTGGAATTGGGTCATTCATGATTGCTGATCTCCTTATTACTATGGCTCCAAATTTGTATGTATTATTTGCTGGCGTTCTTTTTTGGGGATGTCAAATGGGCATTTCACAAAATATTTTTGCTTCACTTATAGCAGACCTGGTGCCAGAAGACTTAAGAGGTACAGGTTTTGGTGTATTTTACCTTATTAGCGGTCTTTCAGTCATTTTAGGGGGGCTCGCAGGCGGCATCGTCGCTCATCTTTATGGTGAGGGGTCCGCATTCTTGATGAGCTTTATCATTGCTGGCCTTTCTATGGGAGCACTGCTCCTATTTGCACCTGGAAAGAAGAAAAGAATAGATATTTCTTCCAAATCGTAGTAGTAAAATATTGATAATGAATGTCATATTGTGTAAGGTATTGCGGTTACGATTTTAATATTTCGAGTGTGCGCTAAAAACGAGTCACCCTTTATGGTCACCTTAGTTTACTGTTCAATCTCGAAACAAAGAATAAGTGGCTCATAAATATGAGATTGTTTATCATTTTGAAAAAGATATAACTTCGTTGGGAGAAACCATGGCAACACCTTTAATGCCCAAAGCTACAGCCGTTTGGCTGATTGAGAACACCAGGCTAACATTTGAGCAAATTGGTGAATTTTGCGACATACATCCCTTAGAAGTGCAGGCTATTGCAGATGGTGAATCATCTGTGGGTATGGTTGGGTTCAATCCTATTACTTCAAAACAGCTCACCGCAGAAGAAATTAAAAGGTGTGAAGCAGACTCCAATGCTCGGTTAAACCTCACACCTCCAATTACTGCAGATTCCCTTTTGGGCAAAAAAAGAACACGATATACGCCTGTCTCGAAACGCCAAGATCGCCCAGATGCAATCGCATGGCTCCTAAAATTTCACCCAACTTTAACTGATAAGCAAATCTGCCAGCTGTTGGGGACAACAAAACCTATGATTAAATCTATTAAGACGCGAACGCATTGGAATTCTTCCAATATTAAGCCACGCAGTCCCGTCCAATTGGGCTTATGTACTCAAACGGAGCTTGATGCTGCCGTAGAAGACTCACTTAAAGATGGGGGAGCAATAATTGAGCAGCCTTCTACACCAATGGCAGAAGAAATATAGTACTCATTTTTGAATATGCTTTTTCAAGGAGAGTCATGGAGAATTTTTTATTGTTTAATTTAATTTAATACTAGAAATTTACTTCGGAATGCTTCAAGAAAGATTTATAATTTTACAATTTCTCTAAAAAACAACATCTTAGAATTGCAAAAAAAATAATTTAAAGAAATACAAATCGTTGCAGCCCTCTAGCAAAAAAATTGCCCACCATACCTTGACAAACTAGCCAAGAGTTGTCATTTTGAGTTGAGGTTTTAATAATTTGTTAACCTTTTAAGACAGCACATCTCAATTGAAGTATTCGCGAGGCTTTACAAAGGGTGTTGGATTTAAATTAAATAAGGGAAAAAGCATTTGATCTCATTGTCTCGGACTCAACTTGTTGGATATGCCCTCCTTGTGTTCGCCACAGGAATTGCTGTTAATGAGTATCAATCAAGCTCACATACTTTAACAACCAACACGCAAGACCTTATTGTGGCTCAAAAGGACACAAAAGATATCCCAACTGATTTAAACGAACTTGCTGTCCAAATTAATTCCACAAATGATACAGATGAGGTCGCCGAAAAAGAGTGTGTGCTTCAAATTGCCAGTGGCAATACATTTATGTCTATTCTGTCAAAAATTGGCATGAGAAAAGAAGACTCACTTCGCGTTATTGAATCTTTGAAACGCGTATACGATATGCGAGAGCTTAAGGTTGGTCAGGATATTAATCTACGTTACCGTAAGGACGGCACCTCAGAAGTTTCTCTCTTAGCCCTCTCTTTTAGAGCTTCCCATGCTTATGAAATTACATTGGAAGCAAATGAGGAAGGCTCGTTTATTGCGAAGAAATATCAAATAGCCCTTCACAAGGTTCAAAAGTGCATTGAGGGAACCATTGATTCTAGTTTTTATGCAGCCGCCTTAAAAAGAGGCGTTCCAGCCCAGGTTGTGCGTGAAGCCATTAATGCACTTGCCTATGATGTCAACTGGCAACACGATCCTACCCGTGGTGATCCTTTCACTATTGTTTATGATGCCTATCAAGACACAAATGGAAATATTGTCAGAGCTGACAATTTAAAATACGTTGCTTTTGTGCCGCGCGGAAAAAAGCAACAAGCCTATAAAATTTACCGCTTCCAACCGGCAAAGGGAGCCCCTGGTTACTATGATGTTAATGGTGTCAGCGTGGTCAGAGCTTTGTTGCAAACTCCTATTGATCCTTCAAAGATGCGCCTTACCTCAAAATTTGGACGTCGTGCGTGGCATCCTTTAGGCTATTCAACCAACCACAAAGGTGTAGACTTTGGAGCGGCACCAGGAACACCTGTTAAAGCTGCGGGTGATGGCGTGGTGGTGAAAGCTGGACATTGGGGACATTATGGTAATTATATAATGATACGCCATACATCAAGCATTAGTACAGCGTATGCACATTTAAGTCGTATGAAGGTTAAAATTGGTCAGACTGTCCGCCAAAATCAACTTATTGGGAATGTTGGATCTACTGGAAGAACCACAGGTCCACACCTCCACTATGAAGTCATTCGCAATGGAGTCCATATTAATCCTCTTAGCGTAAAGCAAATGCCAACAAATAAGCTCAATGCTCGTGATTTGGCAGATTTTCGCCGTGTCAAATTGCAAATTGAAAAGGAAATAGCAGAAATTGCGTCCTCTCCTTCTCAAATGGCCTCAGCCGACATGCCTGTTCGCCCAAGCTAATTTAAACTTTTAATTCGACGTTTTTTATAACACATTACACTTGATTTTTTGGGTGTTTGTCGTTTAATACTAGGAAAGCGTTGTCCCCATCGTCTAGAGGCCTAGGACGTCGCCCTTTCAAGGCGGCAACACGGGTTCGAATCCCGTTGGGGACGCCATATTTTCTTTCAACCATTCTATCATCAACTAAAGATTTATCCAACCATAAGGGTAGGACAAAGTTTTTCCCAAGCAGGGATATCCTTTTGCAATTTTTTTAACTGCGTTGCATTTTGTAGATCTGTAACTCTCGAAGAAATTTTATTTTTAGACATTTTTGCCTCCACTTGGCCTATTTCTTCTTTTGCACGTTCTAGACATGCTAAGCACACAGGGTATACGGAGCCCGCTTTTGACATCTTCTTTAAAGCATCGCCGCTCATGTAGGCAGTTCCAGTTTTAAAATTATCCGGACCAAGTTTGTAAAAAAAATCAGGACATTCTGCCTTTTCTTCATATTTTGGGTAAACAGGCTGTGGAATTATAGGACCACCTTCTTTAAAAGGCAGCATAGGTTGCATATTCAATATACCGTGTGAATTAATACATAAGAAAATAAATGTGAGTAAAAGCTTCCGGGTCATCTTAAGCCTTCCTTTTAATAGATGAGTAAGCTGAAGATACTCTAACAAAAATTACTTAATATCTCATGAACGAATATAAAGGGACTATGAGAGTTTTTTCTTAAGGAGCTCGTTGACAACTCCTGGATTCGCCTTCCCTTGCATGGCTTTCATTATTTGACCCACGAAATAGCCAAAAAGCTGTTCCTTACCACTCTTATATTCAGCTACCTTATCTCCTTCACGGGCCATTAAGTCATCAATCGCCTTTTCTATGGCCCCGGTATCTGAAATTTGACGCAACCCTAATGCATCGACCAAAGTAGCAGGCTCTTTGCCACTTTCCCACATTTTAGAGAAAACATCTTTAGCGATTTTCCCCGATATTGTGTTGTCCAAAATAAGATCAATCAGTTGAGCTAGGTGTGTAGCGGGTAAAGACATGGCCTCAATATTTTTACTATCCCGATTGAGGGCAGCAAAAACTTCTCCCATAAGCCAATTCGCGATCATCTTAGCTGCCTGCTTGTGATCTTGAGCTTTAGAGGCTGACACGGCACTTTCATAGAAGTCCGCAATCTCTTTTTCGCCTGAAATAACGCTTGCATCATACGGCGACAAGCCAAAGTCTGCCATCAAACGATTTCTTTTCGCATCGGGTAATTCTGGCATTGTTGCGTGGATAGCTTCGATGCGCTCTTTTGTTAATCGCAACGGGAGCAAATCAGGGTCAGGAAAATACCGGTAGTCATGCGCATTTTCCTTAGTCCGCATAGAGCGTGTTTTGCCTTTTGAGGGATCAAACAAACGTGTTTCCTGATCTACCTCACCCCCATTTTCTAATATATCCAATTGACGGTATATTTCATATTCAATCGCCTGACCAACAAAACGAATTGAATTAACATTTTTTATTTCTGCCCGTGTCCCAAAAGGTGTCCCTGGACGATGAAGAGATATGTTAGCATCTGCCCTCAAACTCCCCTGTTCCATATTTCCATCACATGTGCCTAAATAGCGCAAAACAGTCCGAAGCTTTTTCATATAGGCCATTGCTTCTTCTGCAGAACGCATTTCTGGTTCTGAGACTATTTCCATAAGAGCTATGCCCGATCGATTTAAGTCTATATATGTTTTTTGAGGATGCAGATCATGAATGCTCTTACCTGCATCCTGCTCCATATGGATGCGGGTCAAATGAATTCGTTTCGTCGTTGTGTCATCCAAATCAATATCAACGTAGCCACCCGTAACAAGAGGATGGGTAAACTGAGAGATTTGATACCCCGCTGGTAAATCTGCATAAAAATAATTCTTACGGTCAAAAACAGAAACCAAGTTTACGGTGCCATTTAGTCCCAATCCTGTTTTAATTGCCTGATCGACACACGCGTGATTCAGAACAGGGAGCAATCCTGGCATGCTAGCTCCGAAGAAACCTACTTGTGTGTTAGGCTCAGCACCAAAATCGGTCGAACATCCACAAAAAAGTTTTGAACGAGATATGATTTGCGCATGGACTTCAAGACCAATGATGACTTCCCACTGACCCGTTTTTCCTTCTATTAAGTTTTTATTTGTCATTTCGATTACGCAACCTTTCGAAGCAATTTGACTTGCTGTTCAAATTCTGCTGCTTCCTCTAAAGCTAATGCCGTATTAAAAAGCCTTTGTTCTGAAAATCTTGGCCCAATTAATTGAAGCCCAAGGGGCAAACCTGTTTTTGAAAGCCCAACAGGGATAGACATACCAGGAAGAGCTGCTAAATTTACCGTTACGGTGAATATATCGTTGAGATACATGGTGACGGGATCCGTTGGTTTTTCATCAATCGCAAAAGCTTCAGTAGGTGTTGTTGGTGTTAAAAGGACATCAACATCCCCAAACACTCTATCAAAATCTTGAGATATAAGCGTACGCACTTTCTGTGCTTTTAAATAATAAGCATCATAATACCCTACTGACAATACATAGGTCCCAATCAAAATACGTCGGCGCACTTCAGAGCCGAACCCTTCTCTCCTTGTATTTTCATACATTTCATCTAATGACTTACCAGGTACACGCAGACCATACCGCAATCCATCATACTTGGCTAAATTAGAAGACGCTTCTGCAGGCGCAATAACGTAATAAGTAGGCAAAGCGTATGGGGTTGTTGGAAGTGAGACTTCTTGTATGGTGGCACCTGCAGCCTTTAACCAATCGACACCCTGCTGTAAAAGATGTGCCATTTCTGACGACAAATTTTCGCAATACTCACGTGGCAAACCAACGCGCAATGTGCGAACATCTTTAGAAATGTTAGCCAAATAATCTGGAATCTCAACATTGGCCGAGGTTGAATCCCATGGGTCATAACTCGCCATAACTTCAGTTAATAAGGCAGCGTCACGAACAGTACGTGCAACAGGCCCTGCTTGATCAAGAGAAGAAGCAAAAGCAACCATTCCACGTCGAGAACATAATCCATATGTTGGCTTAATGCCAACAAGACCGCAGAACGCTGCTGGCTGTCGAATAGATCCTCCAGTATCAGATGCGGTCGCTCCTAATGCCATATGAGCTGCAACGGCAGTAACAGAACCCCCTGAGGAGCCTCCAGGAACCAATTTTTTCGTTGGAGCATCTGTTCGATGCCAAGGGTTAATAACAGGTCCATATGCGCTATTTAAATTTGAAGAGCCCATGGCAAACTCATCCATATTAACCTTTCCCAACATTACAGCACCAGCATTCCATAAATTTTGGGTAACGGTAGACTCATAAGGAGGTATAAAATTATCGAGCATCTTTGAGCCAGCAGTTGTGCGTATGCCTTTCGTGCAAAACAAATCCTTAATAGCCAGTGGTATTCCTTCCAATTTTCCGGCCTTACCTGAGGAAAGACGCTCGTCAGATGCTTTGGCCTGTTCCAGCGCCAATTCAGGAGTTTCAGTAATGTACGCATTTAACTCACGCTTTTCATTCATAACGGCTAAATAAGCTTTTGTGAGCTCTGTTGCCGTAAAATCTTTTTTGGCTAATCCCTCGCGCGCTTGCGTAAGTGAAAGTTCAGTAAGTGAGGATGTTGTCATCATATTGGCCTATTCAACAACTTTGGGAACAGAAAACATATTGTGTGCCTTTTCTGGGGCATTGGCTAAAATAGCATCCACGTTGTTTCCATCTGTGACAACATCTTCTCGTTCAGATAAAGATTGTGGTTGGTAATCTGTATAATTTTCGACACCAGTTACATCAACTTTAGCCAGCTGATCAATCCAATGTAAAATACCTGATAGTTCCTGACTGAGCCCAGACAATTCTTCTTCCGCAATTTTTATACGCGATAAGGCAGCCACCTGCATTACCTGTTTTGCTGTCAACTCCATAAAAATGACCTCCTCACAATTACCGATCTTTTTTCCACAATATTATTTATGCACCTAAAGTAAGACTACATGGCTACTTTAAAGTACACCATACTGGTGCATGATCCGATGCTTTTTCTTTAACACGAGCAGACTTATCAACGCCAGATCCTTCCACACGATCCACGGCCAAGGGCGAAAGAAGAAAATGATCTATTCTCAAGCCATTATCCCGTTCCAAGGCCCCGCTTCGATAATCCCACCAGCTATAAGGACCTGGGCCCTCATTGTGCAGGCGCAAGGCATCATAATATCCCAGGTGAAGGAGAGATTGAAATTGCTGCCTTTCCGTTGGAGAGCATAATATTTCTCCTTCCCATAACTCCGGGTGACTCACATCCTTGTTTTCAGGTGCAATATTATAGTCACCCCCAATGATTATAGCTTCCTCATAGAGAAGAAGTGAAGAAAGATGCGCCCGCAACTTATCCAAAAATTTCATTTTATAAACATATTTGTCACTTCCCACGGCCATGCCATTTGGAACATAAACTGATGCAACACGTAGGGTCCCCACAACCGCCTCAATATATCTGCTCTGCTCATCTTCAGTAAATGTGGGAAGGCCGCAAACAACATCTTCAATGGGTGACTTTGCTAAGATAGCAACACCATTAAATGTTTTTTGTCCTGCCAATGCAATGTTATACCCCAAATCTTCAAAGTGAGTTCGTGGAAAGTCACGATCTTCGCATTTTATTTCCTGGAGAAGAACAATGTCTGGTTTTGCATCGTCAAGCCACTCTCTTACGTTTTCCAGGCGTGCACGAACTGAATTAACATTCCAAGTGACAATTTTCATTTTTAACTCCTTGGTTATAGGTACCGGAGAGAAACCAATAACGCATTTCTAGCAAAATCTTTATAACCAAGAAAGAATATCTCTGTCCACATTTCATAGAATCCGATACTATTCATTTCATATTAATTTGTGAAAAGGTCAGTTTATGCCAGTGTCTTATTCTCCTCCTGATCAATTAACGCGCGCAGAAGCAGAAGAAGAACTTGCTCACCTAGCAAAGGTAATTGCGCATCATGATTATTTATACTTTCAGCAAGCTGCACCAGAAATAAGCGATGCAGAATATGATGCACTGGTCTTGCGCAATCGCGCCATCGAAAATCGTTTTCCTGACTTACGGCGCATTGACAGTCCTTCCCATCGCATAGGAGCCGCTCCAGCCCCTGGATTTAATAAAGTTAAACATCGCACACCGATGCTCTCTTTGGATAATGCTTTTACAGCTGACGATGTCACTGATTTTTTAAATCGTATTCGTCGTTTTCTTCAATTATCACCCGATCACACCATCGAAATGGTAGCAGAACCAAAAATTGATGGTCTTTCTGCCTCTCTCCATTATCAAAATGGGTCTTTTATTTTAGGAGCCACGCGTGGTGACGGGAGTGAAGGTGAAGACATTACAATGAACTTACGTACGATTAAGGGAATTCCCCTCATTTTAGAAGGTCACCACGTTCCAGAAAGCTTAGAAATTAGGGGCGAAGTATATATGAGTCGCAATGATTTTTTACGTTTAAATGAGCAACGCATAGCTGATGGTGAACCGGAATTTGCAAATCCTCGTAATGCTGCAGCAGGCTCAGTTCGGCAGCTTGATCCCAAAATTACTGCTAAAAGGCCTCTCCACTTTTTTGCCTATGCTTATGAAGCTTTGTCAGGAACGAAAGATAAAACGCATTGGGACATTTTAGAGTCTTTGAAATCTTGGGGATTTTCAGTCACAACTTTGCGTCAAATTTGTCATGATGAAAACGAATTAATGTCCTTTTATCACTCTCTCGAAGGTATGCGTGCTGATTTGGATTTTGACATTGATGGCGTGGTCTATAAGGTCAATAATTTAGAATGGCAGCATCGATTGGGAACCATTGGTCGAATTCCCCGACATTCCATAGCTCATAAGTTTGCCGCAGAAAAGGCCGAGACTATTGTTGAAAATATTCTCATTCAAGTAGGACGCACAGGAGTTTTAACACCTGTTGCAATTTTAAAGCCCGTCACAGTAGGCGGTGTCGTCGTTCAAAGGGCCACATTACATAATGAAGATGAAATTAATCGAAAGGATATCCGCATTGGTGATCATGTGGAAATACAAAGAGCGGGAGACGTTATTCCTCAAGTTTTACGGTCTATTCCTCAAAAGCGCACGCCACATTCTCAGATATTTACTTTCCCAAATACTTGCCCTGCATGCGGAAGTGAAGCAATTAGAATTGAAGGAGAGGCCGCGCGCCGGTGTATTGATGGGCTTGTATGCCCTGCTCAAGCTGTAGAACGCTTAAAGCATTTTGTCTCTCGTCATGCTTTTGATATTGAAGGCTTGGGAGAAAAGCATATTGAAGCCTTTTTCCAAGAAGGGCTTATTCGAACACCGCCAGACATATTTACCCTTGAAGAACGAGACCTACACTCTTTAACCCCTTTAAAAAATAAGGAGGGGTGGGGTGAGCAATCTGCTTCAAATCTTTTTCATGCCATTAACCAGCGGCGCACTATCTCTTTGGATCGGTTTATTTATGCCTTGGGTATTCCACAAGTAGGAGCTGTTACGGCAAAACTTCTGGCTAAACACTATCATTCTTTGGAACATTTGCGTCACCAAATTATTCAAGCCAGTGATCAAAACTCAGATGCTTGGAAGGACCTTCTAGCTCTTGAAGGAATTGGGGCTCGCATGGCAACTGATCTTGTTACTTTTTTTACTAAAGATCACAACATTCAAATTGTTGACACGCTCAGGCAAATTCTTACCATTCAAGAATTTTATTCCGAAGCCCCCATTGCTTCTCCTTTGACAGGCAAAATCATTGTCTTCACAGGAACCTTGTCGACGTTAAGCCGCGCTGAAGCAAAGGCCCGTGCAGAAAGATTGGGAGCTAAAGTCACTGGCAGTGTCACGAGCAAAACAGATTATGTCATCGTTGGTGCTGATGCCGGCAGCAAGGCCAAAGCCGCTCAAGAATTGGGCATAAAAACCCTTTCAGAAGAAGAGTTTGTGCAGACAATAAATAATATTGATTAAGGTAAACTTCTCTACCTCGTCAGTCTAAAACAACGAGGGGTTGCTCAAATTTAAAAATTGCTTATAATTTAACATATATTAAGCCCTTTTAGGGAAGTTTTGCTTCAAATGACATCTTCACATACTGTTACGCTCATTGAAGGGGATGGGATTGGCCCCGAGGTCGTGAAAGCGACACGCAAAATCATTGACGCAACGGGCGTCAAAATTAATTGGGAAGTCTGTGAAGCGGGCGCAGAGGTTTTTAAAAAAGGTCTCTCCACTGGGCTTCCTCAAGAAACCATCGATTCTATTCTTCGCAACAAGGTTGCCCTAAAAGGACCTTTAGAAACACCCGTGGGGTTTGGTGAGAAAAGTGCCAACGTTACGTTGCGTAAAATGTTTGACACCTATGGAAATATACGACCTGTTCATGAAATTCCAGGGGTCATCACCCCCCATTCAGGACGCGGCATAGATATTGTTATCGTTCGTGAGAATGTTGAAGATCTTTACGCTGGCATTGAACATATGCAAACACCTGGAACGGCACAATGCTTAAAGCTCATCTCTAGAAAAGGATGTGAAAAAATTGTCCGACTCGCCTTTGAGTTTGCGCGCAGCGAAGGCCGCCAAACTGTCCATTGTGCTACCAAAGCTAACATTATGAAACTTACCGAAGGTTTGATGAAACGCACATTTGAAGAAGTGGCTCTTGAATATCCGGACATTAAAGCTTCCCATATTATTGTAGATAACTGTGCCCATCAACTTGTGAAAATTCCCGAGCAATTTGATGTTATTGTAACAACCAATATGAATGGGGATATCTTAAGTGATTTAGGTTCTGCACTCATTGGGGGGCTTGGCTTTGCTCCTGGTGCTAATATTGGAGATCATTTTTCCATTTTTGAAGCTGTTCATGGATCAGCCCCAAAATATGCAGGGAAGAACACCATTAACCCAACTGCTGTTCTTCTTTCTGGCGTCATGATGCTCCGTCACCTCAAAGAGTTTGAGGCAGCACATAAAATTGAACACGCACTTTATTGCACGCTCGCGCTGGATAAAATAATGACGCGTGACATCGTCACAGATACCTCACCAGCTTCTACATCTGAATTTACAGATACTATTCTGCGCAATTTAGGAAAGAATTTTCCTGATTATAAAAAGCGAGTGTATAAACCTATTCAGCTGCCTCATGTTTCATCAGCTCCAGACTTTGTTAAAGCTCAGGCCCGCTCTATAAGGGGAATTGATGTGTTTATCGAATCAGCAACCCCTGCTGAAAAACTGGGAACAGCCCTTAAAGAAACAACGTCTGGTACATCTTTTACTCTCTCAAGTGTTTCCTGTCGTGGCGTAAAAGTTTTTCCAACTTCCCCAGGTCCTAAAATAGATACGACTGATTTGCTCTGTTGTCGCTTTTTAGCTCGTGAGAATGATGAAATTAAAGACACCCAAATTCATGAATTGCTAAAGCTCCTTTCCCAACATTATCAGTGGACACATCTTGAAAAATTACACGTTTATGATGGAAAGCCTGCGTTTTCAAAAGATCATGGTGAGGATTAATATTGAATGGCTGATCCGAAGGATAATTTGGTTTTAACTTCCCCTACCACACTTGAATGGTGCGGAAAGATATATCAATGTCGTACAGGACATGGAGGCATTCGTTCAGATAAGGTTGAAGGAGATTATGCAACACCAATTGGGATTTTTCCTTTACGCCAAGTCCTTTATCGACCCGACAGGATACGTCCCTTCCCTTGCGCACTCCAAATGGTGAGCTTGACGCCCATTGATGGGTGGTGTGATGATCCTACTGATCCATTTTACAATTGTTTGATTAAAATACCTTACCCTTCTCATCATGAAGTTTTATGGAGAGAAGACAATGTCTACGATATCTTGCTAGTAGTAGGTTATAATGACTCTCCCTCAATTCCTCCAAAAGGAAGCGCCATTTTTATTCATCTTATGAATGAGGCCCAAACACCCACTGAAGGTTGTATAGCTTTATCTCGCAAAGATATTATTGATATTCTCTCAGAGATTAGTCCTTCTACCCAGCTGATTGTTCCTGAGTATCTCGATCAAACTTTAACTCACTTTGTATCCAAACAACTATAGGAGTAATACTATGTCTTGTTTTAACTGTGAATGGCTTGGTTACGTTTCATCTCCAGAAGAAGCTATAAAATTCATTAAAGACACAGGCGTTTTTTATTTGAGCATTTCTATTGCTTACCTTTTATCGTTTCTCTACATGTCCTGTCATTCCCCTGCTACAAAAAAAATTAAACGTATACATATTCTTGGTGTTTTAATGTGGGCATTTATGGGAGGAACTCTCATTATACAACCGGGTTCATTTTCCATATTTTTTAATCTATTTATTTCTCTGCTGTCACTTCTCGTGCTCTATCAACTTCAGTATACAAGTGCACTTACCGCGCATTCACCCTTTAGTGAGCCGAAAACTGATGATAAAAAAGCACTTTATGGTCTCAATCTTTTAAAAAGAATGAACTATACGCTCGCTGACATTGTTGGGTTTACGCTCATTAATGAACAGATTTTATGGTTTCTTATTCTTTATCGCTCTGCAATTACAGTTCATGCAGCTTGGGGCCTTTAACACTTAAGAAGGAAGTAACAAAAAGCAAGGCTTGTATTCATAAAGGCTAAGTCTTGCTTTCGTTTTCCTATAAAAGTTCACTCTCAAGAGCAACTATGTCTCATTAAACGATTTGCTTATATAAATTATATTTTCCTCTAGAAATTCAAATTGATTAGCTATAAAAAGAGTCACGGAGGACCGATATGCCAAAGTTTATCCTACTATTTATATTATTCTGCCAATGGAGCTCCTGCCCACCTTCTCTCGCAAGTGATGAAGAAGAAGATAAATCTTCTCCTGGGTATAAAGGATCAACCCTCGGCCGGGGTGACTCTTCAATCAAACGACGAAGATTTGGGCGAGAAAATGGGAGAGATTTTGAAACAAATGATAGTTATTCATTTCAAACAACATTGGAAGCTGGTGAAAAAAAGGGGAGAATACGCATGTATACTGCAAAAAAGACCTCCTCAAACACTCAAAGGAAATCAAGCAGCACTCTTGAGGAAGATAAGTAAACCCCTTTTTACTTCAAATCTTCTGGGGCGAGTGACCGGGATCGAACCGGCGACATCCAGAACCACAACCTGGCGCTCTAACCAGCTGAGCTACACCCGCCATAATGTATCTAATCTCTATCCTTTTCCCTATTCAGCCGTCAAGGGTCTTGTGACAAAAAATACTCTTTTCCAAAGCACTTGAACTACTTTAGTTTTATTGACTATGATAAAGAAGAAGACCAATAACCAACTCAACGCTTGAGAGGAAGGGCTACATGGCATTACATGCTAGTATTTTTTATGCAGGTATTTTTGGTCTTATTTATATATATTTGTCCGCCGATGTAACCAAACTTCGCGTTAAATATCAGGTTGGTTTAGGAGATGGAGGTCACTTAGACCTTTTAAAAGCTATCCGTATTCATGGTAACTTTTCAGAATATGTTCCCTTTGCTTTATTTCTTCTCTTTTTAAGTGAACTTATTGGAGGAAGACCTTGGATGCTGCATGTATTAGGAGTTACGCTCCTTGTTGGCCGTATTCTTCATATAATTGGGCTCCGCAAAACAGATGGTCCTTCAATTTATCGATTTTTTGCTGCTGTCATGACATGGGGAGTTCTTCTTATATTTTCCATCTTTTGTGTTATTTCAACTTTTTAGTGCGGCCTCTTAGAAATCAAGAGTTCGTCACTACAATATTACTTTAATTTAAATCATTACATAATTGTTATTTAAATTTACTCCCCTAAATTCTTATCCACTGACAACAAGCAAATTTACCAAAGTTTAATTTATTTCATTGTAAAATATAAGAAAATGGTTGATTCAGGACTTTGAATTCAAAGATGAAATTATTCTTTTTACTGCTATTTTCTCTCTTAATAACAAATTCTGCTAACGCTGACAGCGTTGCAACAATTGGCGATACCACAAAAGCTATCGACCGCTTTACCTCATGTGATTCAAAGAAATGGGGAAATGATCAAGCCAACGCATGCGCTTGCTGTATAACAAAGCAAACAATCATAACCAAGGATAAACCAGATAAAATCGTCAGTACCTGCCAAAAAGACAAATCTTGCACTATAAGTCTTTTTAATCAGTTAGCACCTGATAGCAAAACAGCTGAAGATATTACATCATACATTACTTGGAATACACTTGATACACCCACGATCAAGGTTAACCCAGAATTTTTGACAGGTAGTGGCAAGATCAAACCCGATAGGTTCGTTGACTTTCTTGTAAGCCTAAAAAAGGATATGCGTGATATAGATTCAAACTTGGGGAGAGATTTTTCTAACCCGAAATGTTTGGAAGCAAAAGATATTGGTGGTGGGGGCGCAAACACAGCTCAACTCTTTCTTGTGAAAGTTAATAAAAAGTGCTCGAGATATCCCTCAGCCTACCCAGATGCGATGGTTCCAGCTTACATCGTTAAAGAGACCTCTCGAAAAACGAGTGAAATAGCAAACTTACGCCTTATTCGCCAATCTGCAGAACTTATGAAACACTCTCTGACATCTGCAACACGACCAAAAGGGAGCTTTGCAATCGCCTTTGACCTTTTGAACTTTAAGTACATCACCAAAGACAGGTTTCTACCTACAAAATCTAGCCATTATTTATCTGTCCTGACGATTGCTCCTGGAAAATCTATCATGCAACTGGCTAAAGACCTCGCAGCTGCAATTAAATCAGGCGACCCAAAAGCAGAATATAGAGCTTCAGAACAGCTTTCTAAAGCTTCTTACTCAGTTGGAAGGGCCTTTGGCGAGCTTCATAAACAATTCATGGATCCCTCTACGAGCAAGAAGATATTGCAAAATACAGTGGTCCACGGAGATGCACATCCAAACAACATCTATGTAGACCCGGCCCAAGCTTATCTTCCTGTCTTCATCGATTTTGAAACCTTTGCCAAATCTTTAGCAAAAAAAAGACCAGCCTCTGTAGATCTCTTTGTTTTTTATTCCTTTCCTGTGGCTCATCCTAAAGCAGAATATCAATATCCAAAAGAAATCAGCTTAGTAAAATGGGATAACGTTGTCCTTAAACAAGTTCTGTTAGGCTACCTCTCAATTTGGCCTCCTCCTCAACGCCCTCAACTTTTAAACGAACTTGAAGATATACTTATAAACCCAACATTTCAGGCAGCAAAGCTTTCTGCCAGTGAGCGTCTCGTCGCCATTAATCCACTCACCTACAGAAGTAAGATCAAGGATATAAAACGCGTAATACAAGAAATAAGGAGTACACTATGAGCTCTCAGACGATTTCACCGCATGATCTATATAGGCATATCACGCTAGGACACAGCGTTTTATTGTTAGATGTGCGCACACAAGATGAGTATGAAAAAGGTCACATTGTGGGTGCTGTTTTCCATCCTTTAGAATCCCTTGAGCCTGAGTCTTCTATAGAAAAGATTCGCATTGCATATCCTTTTTTACCAACCATATACATCACAGGTAATTCTGACGAACAAGCGCAAGAGGCCTTACAACAGTTTTCCAAAGCGGGATATGATTATTTAGTTACTCTTCAAGGAGGCACACCTGCTTGGATTAGTGCAGGGCTCCCCATTGAAAGAACTCAAAAGACCGTTTTCCCTTTTCAGCACCAACGCAAAAATCTGGACGTTCCTTTAGAATCAGAAGTTGAAAATAACATTCTAAGCATTGATCAACAAATCAAAGTCATTGTAGGAAGCGTCGTAGGCTTGGGCACTCTTCTTGGGACATTTATCAACACAGGTTTTCTTGCCATTCCTTTCTTTGTAGGAACAGCTCTTGCCTATGAAGGACTTTTTGAAACAGATTATATTCGCCAGTTTGTTTCGAATTTGTATTGGAATAAAAAGGCTAAATAAGGACCTCTTCTTCAAAATTCTTGTTTGAGTTAATAATACCACCTATAAAGGGAATAGCATTTTCTTTTAGCGCGTTAAAAGAAAATCCCCCTGTTCCCGTAGCTCAGCAGGATAGAGCGCAAGATTCCTAATCTTGAGGCCGTGGGTTCGAATCCCGCCGGGAACGCCAACGATACCCCTACCAACTGCTGCTTAATGAATCATAGATTGCCTCGCTTAAACTCCTTGTTAAGATCCTATAATATTTTAGTGTTTTCATGGAGATGCAGCGTTATTGTGCAAGATTGTGCAACTTTGACACAAAATTCTTGCACAATGTTGCACAATATTGCACAATATGGACATGGAACATTCATTCACATTAAGTCCTCAGCTCATAGAAGCATTGAAAAACCTGGATAACGCATATGCAGAGTCTTATGTTTCTTTACAAAACTCTTCGCAAGAAGAACTACAAGCACTCCATCGCTATGCCCGTATTAGCATGATTGGCGCCTCAACACGTATTGAAAATGCCCAATTAACGGACTCAGAAGTGAGTTGGTTAGACACCATCCTTGCTGAAGATGGGAAAACCACAGCATTAGATCAGAATCGCATATTAATAGAAGATAAACTTTCAAAAGATAGAGAACGAAGTATCGAAGAAGTGGCTGGATGCCGCTCTATGCTCCTCCTTATTTACGAAGAATATAATGACTTACTGCCCCTAAAGGAAACCGAGATTCGAGGACTCCATCACACCTTAATGGCACCTTATAAGCAGGCCTCTCCCTATGTGGGGAAATATAAGGTGCAATCAAACTCAGTTGTCTTACGCAACACTCAGACGGGTAAAAGCCGCGTTGTGTTTCAAACAGCTGATGCAGGACCTATCACAGACTCTGCGATGAAAGACCTTGTTGAATGGTACAATGAGATTATACCTCATTCAGCCTGGACGGTTGCTGTCGCTTCAGAATTTGTCTATCGCTTTCTAGCAATCCATCCCTTTCAAGACGGAAATGGACGGCTAGGACGTGGCCTCTTTTTGCTAACTCTTTTACAATCTCACTCAAATGCTATTTCTACTGTCTCTCGTTATTTAGCAATCGATCGTTATATTGAGCGCCATAAAGAGAATTATTACACTGTTTTAAATCGATGTTCAGAAGGACAATTCCGTCAAAACCCTAAAGACTACAAGATTCAATATTTTCTAAAGTTTATGATCAAAATCCTTCATGAAGCCCTTGAAGGAATTAAGGTTTCTAAACAGAGATTTGAGTTAGAAAAAAAACTCTCTGAAGTCGCAACCACCGTACTCAATTGCTTTAAAGAACAAGCTAAAATACGTTTAACTACAGGTAATATTATAGAACAAACAGGTTTACCGCGCAGAACCATTATTTACGCCTTAAATACCCTGCTTGAGCTTCAATTGATTCAAAAATACGGTCAAGGTGCAGGAGTCCAGTATCAACTGACTTTTTGATACGATTAAATAAGATCATCTCTTCCATTTATACCGATCTAGCTGTTTAATATCTTCTTCATTCGCTTTTATTTTTTCTTCATGCAATCTATTAATATATTTAAATATTTCATCCCAAAGCTTTGCAATATCCAAATCTATTGTTAGAATTGATCCTATTTTTGTCGAAGGTAGTGCATACGCACTTGTATTATCACTTACTGTCCCCATTTTAAGTTGTCGCTCAGTATTAAATTTTTGCTCATCCGATAGTAACTCAAATAATGGGATAAGCTTTGTTTTTAACGAATCAAGTTAAGTTTGCAACTTCGTTGTATCGATATCATCATGCCTTAGAGAGGATTGCAGATAGTCTATAAAACCCTCTACGCTCGAAGCTCCTTCATCATATTTTGGCTTAATTCTCGGATGAATCTTAGTTTGGTTATAGAGTCTATCTCCCATCAGCTTGTACTCTGCAAGAGTTGGGAAATGCTCGTTTATATGTCCATATGAGAAGTTAATCAACATAAAAAAGAAAAATGTTATCTTAAATAATTTCATAGATTATTACCCCAATCTTCAAAAATCAGAAACAGTGGGTTCGAATCCCGCCGGGAACGGCAATAATACCCCATCCTTTGGTAGCTTATCATCCAGCAGGTTAATCTATAATTAACCCCTCTGTCTCTATACTTGTACTACTGAAATGGCAGAGACATGGTGAAATAAATGCTTAAAGCAATTGAGGAAATAGGTATTATTGTAGGAATAATGTTTTTGCTTTCCCCTCCTTGCTTTGGTTCAACTTGGTGTCCTCGCAACGAAGAAGTAACTTTTAAAATTGAAGAATTGGCAACGAATGATAAAGTTACATTAGACAAAGAAACTTATCATTTAATTGGAAGAGATAAGACAAGCATTTTTTTATCAGGAAAGTTCTTAGAAAATAGCACTCAACTAGAAGGATTTTTAAAAGTTTCAAGGCTCTTGGATAAAAATTTAAACTCTCCCGAAGCACATTTAATACGTCTTTTGCCTACACCAAATTTCTGCGCATATCGCATCTCATTAGGAAAAAGTACTCAATTTATTGCCTTGTCAACAGCGTCTTAATAATTCTTTATTTGAATAATGACATAGCTGTTGCTTTGAAAAAAGTAAATCAAATTCTTATGCAGAATAGAAAATATCGCCCTCGTTACCTTAATGAAATATCGAATGCGGCTTTACATCGCTATGAGGTCTTGTGCTCACATTTATGAATTTAATTGCAGTTAAAATCGCCCCACACATCACTAATATACCCATTATTATGAATATTTTATTGAAAAACTCCCTCCAGAGTAGCTTTTTTACTAGCCCTTGGCTGTTATGTTGGGTAGATTGTCCGTAAAAAAAATTAGTGAAATGAATATTTTTTTGTATTTGCATCGTACAGTCCTTCTTATTGTTGGTGAGCAAGCTGTACGCTTTATAATATTCTAAGAATAAGCTTATAATTTTCTAAGAATAAACACGATCAGAAATTACATATAACATATTTATCTTAAAATTAAAACAAACAATCTTAATATTTAATAAAAATATATCATGGCCAATTTAGAATTCTATGTGTAAGTATAATTTTATCTTTTGACTCTTTATTGTGCTATAATCAAATCAACCTTAATAAATAGAATTATTAAAAAAAAAGCTATAGCGGATTTATTCGTCAAACCTAAATTTTATACATTTATTCTAAGGATAATACTGCTTTCCTTAGTATAGAACAAACGAGCAACAAGCATTGGATTACGAAATCCCTTACATATTTTACATATGTTATAAAAATAATTTCATCACGGGAGTCTAAAAGATTTCAGATTTCAAAACCATGATTGGGTGTTCAGGATGGTATTATAAAGAATGGGAGGGTTCATTTTATCCCACAAATCTTCCATCTAAAGAATATTTTTCATATTATACCCAGTTTTTTAATACAGTTGAAGTAAATAGCACTTTTTATAGGTACCCTTCTAATAATATTGTTCGTAATTGGCATCAAAAAGCGCCAAATGGCTTTAAATATTCTCTTAAAATTAATAAAACAATCACGCATATTAAAAAACTTATACAAATCGATGAAGACCTTAAAAGATTTTATGACTTTGGAGAAATTTTAAAAGACAAGATGGGATGTTTTTTATTTCAATTCCCTAAAAGCTTTGTCTTCAACCTAGAAAGGCTTGAATCTCTACTCAAAATTGTAGATACAACTTATAAAAATGTTATTGAGTTTCGTCACCCTAGTTGGTGGAATTCAAAAGTTTTTAACGAACTTTCTGCTGCTAAAATTATCTTTTGTACCCCAAGTGGTATTAATTTGCCTGAGAGCATTGTGACTCTTAAAAGTAATATTTATATTAGATTTCATGGAGATGCCACTTATTCATCAACCTATTCGAATGAAGAACTACTGCTTTGGTCACAAAAAATTAAGGCAACCAGCCCAAAGGAAAGCTGGATCTATTTTAATAATACCTCGCGCTCATATGCACCAACAAATGCCCTATCTTTAATTAAGTTAATGGGGTAGATTAAAAAAGTAAACGAGCCCTCGCAAAGAGGGCTCGTTCAAAACTAGATAACTTAGTTTTCAATATTACTATCTGAATACCTTAACCACTCCTTGCGGATGTTTTCGCATTCTTCTTTTGAGTTAGTTTTAAGAGCTATTACAGCTCCTCCCTTTTTGATGCCATCCTCTAATGCTTTTGCTTGTTCATCAGGGATGCCCCATCCAACTAAGGCTCCGACCAGACCCCCAGCAGCAGCACCTGCGCCTGCTCCAGCAAAACTTGCAGCTAACGAACCAGCGACTATAATTCCCAAACCAGGAATTACCAAGGAAGTGCCTGCAGCCGCTAAAGCAGCAGCTAGGGCACCAATAGTTCCTCCTACTGCAGCCCCTACTCCTAACCCCTCCAATGATTTATTCCCTATTTCTGTAATAGAGCTTCCCACATCATTTTCGGGAAAATAGGTATTTCGAGTGGATTCAGACATTACAAGAGTTACATCTTCATCCTTATAACCACGTGCCAGAAGAGCCTCATAAATGTTTTCTACTCTTTCTGGATTTTTAAAAAGGCCAGCAATAACGCCATTTTGTCCAATAACAATTAGATTATCATCGGATGAAGAATTGTACCCGCTAGCAGGCATTTTTGATTCATTGAGCGTGGAATCGAATTCTGTATTAATATCATTTCCCATCTTAAGCTCCTTTCTATACTCCCAAAAAGTGGTTTACTATTTATATTCCCACTAATAACTATCGTTTCATTTTTAAGTGATTTATAAAATGTTTAATACGTTAAAAGAGAATTATAATTCACCTGGGAAATAAGATTGAAAGTTACTAAATAAGGGTTTGAAAAGGAATTAAACCTTTTTTGTGAGTTAAGACATTCGCCCTACAACATATGTAGATAAAATGATAATGCCCGCCCCCATAAATACCCAAAGATCTGGGATTTCATTGAAAAATATTAATCCGATCCCTATGGCCATTATTAAGCGGATATATTGAAAAGGCGCTAAGAAAGAAACTGAAGACAAACGGACTGCTCGAATATAACAAAATTGATAAGAAATACCGAAAAACCCTATAAGTAGTAAGATAAAAATCTCAGTTAGTTCCGGCGTTTCCCAAACAAACGCCGCTAATACACTACTAATAATAAACGTTACAAAATTAGTATAAAATAAAAGTGTTGAATTTGATTCAGTGTTAGAAAGCTTCTTGAGGCATATAACCGATAAACTTGCCAAAAGATTAGCAAACAAGGCAACATACATGGCATTATCGATAGGGCTAATGCCGGGTTTTGCAATAAGCAGCACACCCAAATAACCACAAATCACACTTACCCACTTCACAAGGTTGATATGCTCCCCCAAGAGAGCCCAAGAAAGGAGAAGGAGAAAGAGTGGCTCCGTAAACCCCAAAGTAGATGCAATGGGAAGAGGAAGATTTCGATAAGCATAATATGTGCAAAACAAAGCCACACAGGTAAAAATCACTCTTAAGCCATTCAACAGAGGTCGTGCAGTCTTCAAGCTGCTTAATCCCTCTTTGAAAAGGAGGGGAGTGATAAAGAAAAGCCCAAAGGCAGACCGCATAAACAGAATGACTAGAGTTGGAATATTTGGGCTTAAAACTTTGGATAATGATACAGCGGTGGTAAAACTTGCTATTCCTCCAAAAATCCACATTATGCTTTGAATTTTGAGTTTAATTGTCAGTGAAGAATCAAGAGTTTCGTTGAGAGAGGGAGCCGGAATTTGCTGATTGTAGTCAGCTAATTGGGGCTTTAATTTCCTGGCTACCTGCTCATTCATATATCTAAAACTCGTGTTGGGTCATTGGATTATGACATATTTTTTTTATGGACGTAAATTTAAGAGATCAGTTGAATTGAAATAATTTGAATGATTTTCAATAATTTTTCTCTTGATGCTCTTTTCACTATAAAAACAATTGGATAAATTAACCAGACTTTTCTTTCTACTTATATCCCTCTCAGCCCTCATAGCTCTCAGCCTATTGAGAGAGCTATGAGGAGAGGATATTTTTATTTATTCTTCGTTCTCTTCATCATTACGATTTCTTGAGGAACTAGAACCCTGATGAGAATGTTCGCCCCCTTTACGGGCAGCTTCGCGAACTTTTTCTTTTGGCTGAGAAGCAAAGCCACGTCCTTGACCAGAACTTGCATTCTTCCCTTGACGATTATCGTCATCGTCTTCATTACGTGATCTACCAGGACGGGAGTCATGTTGAGCGGATCCACCCTTGCGACCCAACTCTACGTATCCCTCATGTCCGAGTTCTTCAGCACGAGCCTGACCACCTTTGCGACCTAACTCGACGTAGCCCTCATGACCGAGTTCTTCTGCACGAGCCTGACCGCCTTTGCGACCTAACTCTACATAGCCCTCATGGCCGAGCTCTTCTGCACGAGCCTGCCCACCTTTGCGACCTAACTCTACATAGCCCTCATGACCGAGTTCTTCTGCACGAGCCTGCCCACCTTTGCGACCTAACTCTACATAGCCCTCATGGCCGAGTTCTTCTGCACGAGCTTGACCCCCCTTTCGACCTCTTTCCGCCATACCTTCATGGCCTGCTTTATCAGCACTGGCATGGCCACCCTTGCGTGCAATATCCTCTACCTTTTGGCGAGGCATAGAGGCAAAACCTTTGGCAGCATTTCCTGAATCGGAGTCGCGATGTTGGTCAGTTCTTGAATTATTTGTCATGACTGTTCTCCTTTTATTATTAAAAGTTTTATCCCCTAGAGGAACCACTGATCTTATATTATTTTCTTATAAATATTTATTTTTGTATGTTTTTATAAGAAAATTATTTAGATCAACTTAAAAATACTTACTTCCATTAATATCTTTTAGGTTAATTTACACTTTTTTTTCACTTCATCATTGTTGGTTACTAGAGTAACTGCCTAGCTAGATTTAAGAAGATAATGAAAAAAAATAATGCATATTTAGGTAAATATGGTCGCGGTAAAAAAATATGTATTTTTCACTTAGTTTAAAAGTAAACACTTTAATATGATGATTTTGTTAGTAACTAAATCTTATTGGAGATATAATCATGAATAAGAAAAAATATAATGCATTTAAAAAAATTATCATGTTGGCTGCACCTTTTGCAGTTTTTGGTTGTTATCCTTCCTATGCAACCCCAAAACAAACTTATACCCAAAATCAAAATTTTACAAAGGACACAGTTAAAGTCCTTCAAAAATTAACTCAAAATGAAATTGATGGGTCTTTCTTGGTTAGCCAATGCATAGAAAATATAAATAACACTACCTTACAAAGTAGACTACAAGCAATTCGAAACGAGTGTGAAAACAATATAAATGATCTCTCAAGATTGCTTCAAAAATACGGTGGTGAAGTTCCTGAGTATAGCAAAGATTTTAAAGGATATTTTATGAATGGGTATGCTGCCATGAGAGGAGCTTTCACTGACCAAGGAGCACTCAAGGCTTTGCATACTAATTTAAAGTTAATTTTCAAAACCTTCGAATCGTCTCTCAACTCACCTTTGCCACAGGAAGCAAAAGAATCAGTAAAGAAAATATATGATGCAAAAAAGAAGGCTCTTCAAGATCTTGAAGTTCTTATAAAGGAAACCACTGAGAAATAATCAAAATAAAAAGGAGAGTTAAAATGGTCACTTTTGTTGGTACTCAAAATAATTTTGGCGATGCATTAAAAGAACTCATTGAACTTGACTACGCAGCTGTGGATGCCTACGAGGCCGCTATTGAGCGACTTGAGAATAGGGAGTATGCAGAGAAGTTAACAGAATTTAAGGAAGATCATGAGAGACATATAAAAGAGATTTCTGCACTTCTTCAAAAAAATAATTTGGATGTTCCTGAAAAAAAGCTCATAGGCAAGCAACTTCTCACAACTGGAAAAGTCCTTATTGCTAATATGGTCGGAGATAATACCATTTTGCACGCCATGAAAAGCAATGAAGTTGATACTAACACAGCCTATGAAACTATGCATGGACGAACAGATAAATGGCCGGATTCTGAAGATATTATTAATAGAGGACTTCAAGATGAAAAGCGCCATAAGGCTTGGTTAGAATCAACAGTCGCATAGTAGGAATTACAATGTGAGAAAAAGCATTTTAAAGCCCTGTAATTTCTAACAGCAGTAATAGAGAATTTGGCTATCATATATAGCCAAATTCTTTTCAATAGAATCAGGGTTAATATTTGAAATTGCACGTTAAAAATAAAACAAAATTAACCTATTTAGTTTTTTAAAATTCTCTATCATTAAAAATGTTAATAGCCTTTGCTAATAGAATTTATAACTATAATCTGGGAGGACAAAATGGCTGGAACTACAGAAGGTGGAAAGAAAGCAAGTGAAGGTGGCCGCGGGAATCAACAAAAAGCATCCCCTGTTGCCATTGAAAATTATCTTAAAGGAATAAAATATCCAGCGGACAAAAACAAACTGCTTGAACAAGCAAAAAATAATAAGGCTCCACAGGATGTTATGAACATCCTGAATAAATTTGGGGGTAAAGAATACAATAGCCCAATAGATGTATCCAAAGAATTGGGAAACCTTCAATAACTGAAGGTATAAAATAATAAATAGAGATTAAAAAAATTAATATTTAAAAAAGGAAAAATGCTGGGTTTAATAAGCTATGGTTTGGAACCTTAGAACGTAGAAAATTTTATATCTGAGGTTACGGTATTCAACATGTCCAACCTATGTTAACAACCCAGCAACCTTCTTTTTATAACGTAAGACTAAACGACGAGGAGAATTCCTATGACAAAAAATATTTTAATTATCGCGTTAGCTTTAGCGATTATAGGGGCAATAAATTGGGGGTTAGTTGGATTGTTTGCATTCGATCCTATCGTAACGCTGTTTGGTGTAGCCTCTCCAATTACGCAAGCGATACATATACTTATTGGTGCTGCAGGCCTCTATCTAGCACTTATAGCAAACAAAATTTTTACATTGTTTTAAGAAGGCTATATACATCCTTTTTTGGCATGAAGATAATTATGTACCTAGGATAAGTATTATAAAATTCATAGAGAAGAAAAATATAAATCATAGATGCAGAATTTTAATTTTCAGGCCCACAGACGATGATGACTATTTTATGGAGGGACAACTTTGCTGCACTTGCTTCATAAAATTTTCATCAACGGGCGTGTTATTTTTTCTGCCCATTTCAACGAGTTTTGCCATTGAATCACAATCTATTTGCCGAGCATTTTCACGCTTCTGATTAGTTGTATTCCTGGCCTCACGGCACTTAGAGATTTTTTTGTTACCCTTTGAACATTTTTCTTCACATTTATTGAAAAATGATTCATCAGTTGCACACTTTTTATAGAAAATATTACATTGAGTGCATTGGAATATGGAAGCTATCGATTCATATGAAAGTCCCGCAAAAAGGAAAACAATGCTTAAGATCACTTTACGTAATGATATTACTCTTCTTCTTAACCCTCTCATGAACGACCCTTTCCTTTTAAATATTTAGCCTATTACTATTATGAATGAAAAAAAGATTAAAAAACAGTAAACACATGTTCGCCTATAATTTTATATGAGTGACATAATCTAGGTTAAAAATGAATAGTGATTAACCTTCAAAATATAATTGATCGTTCTATAATGTTACTTATCATCGTTAAAGAAAAGTAGTTGTGTTTGTTATAAAATGGAGGCCAATTGTGTCATATAATTCATTAATTCCTAATTTCATCAAAAAAACGCTCCAGCCCTTTCGAAATTTAGAAAAATCTTTTAATAATTTATGGAGCGAAACACCAACTATATCTTATGTAGATGATGGCGGGCTCCTTCCTAATATTAGTGTTTCGGAAAATAATGAAGAATTTCATATTAGTGCCCAAATGCCAGGTTTAGGGGAAAAAGATGTTTATGTTGAACTTGAAGATGGCAAGTTAACCCTCAGAGGAGCACGAGAAGCAGAAAAAGAAGTAAAACATACACATTATCGTATTGCTGAACACTCAAGAGTTTATTTTAACCACAGTGTGCAGCTACCTTCAGGGATAGACGAGAACAGCATCGAAGCCACAATGAACAATGGTGTTATTGATATTACGCTTGCAAAAACAAAAGGCACGCAACCCGCCAAAAAACCACGAAAAGCAAACCCCAAAAGTAAATAAGTATATATATAGGATCTGAATTCCTGTAAATGCGCTTGAGTTTCTTTCCAAAATATTCAAATGACTTCTAGATTTTTCTGACCACCTTATAAAGTGCTTACTTCGAATTTCTCTATAAAAATACATTTTAATATAAGCATTCTTGCCGCATAAGCGACAAAATTGTCGTATGAAGGGATCCTATTATAATCTTTTCCCTTTCTTGGCGATGAATATGCGACAATTATCCCTTTAAAGAGTGAACTAAAACAATGTTTTTTATATCTTATTCTTATATGCTAGCAAAAATCTTTACATGTTTAATGAAAATATCCTATTTATTTGATATTTTAAAAATCCTATTTTTCATATTTGTGAACAATTACCCCCTCTTTAAAATAATCCCACAAAAACACGCTCCGAGCGGACATTTATTTTCGTAATTATATAATAAATAGATTTTAAATTTCTTGATGGCTGTTTGTTCATTTTCAAAGGATGGGGGGTTGCCAAAATGAAAAAAGGAGCGTATAAAATAAATATAATTTTGCATCACTTACGTTTGTTAAGGATGCCTTTTTCAAAGACAAAAAATTGAAGGGAATAACCTTCCAAAAAGCTGAGAAAGTACGGCCGTAAAGCAATTTATTTTTTAAAAAAATTAAATATGGAGATTTATTATGGCACTCGATATAAATAACCTCGATCTCTTTCTTGGTAAACGTGTCAAAGCGTTTCGAAATAAAATGCATTGGCCTTTAAAAACTTTATCCATGAAATTAGGTATTTCAATTCAACAACTGCATCGCTATGAAACGGGCGTCAATAAAATTTCAGCAAGCCTACTCTATGCAATTGCAAAGGAACTTAAAACAGATGTTCCCATATTTTTTGAAGGATATGAGGACCCAACCAAAGTAACGCCTATTTCTCAAGCGCATAACAATATTTTGTTGATTGAGGAAGACAATAATGATGAATTGCAATTCCGGCAGGCCCTCATGGAATATCCTGATAAATTAAATTTATATTCTTACCACACAGGCGAAGAAGCCATTAATTTTTTTCGAAGCCTTGAGGAAGAAAGTTCAGCACACTTTTTCCCAAAACCTGATCTTATCCTCCTTGATTTAATGCTACCCGTCATTGGGGGATTTGAAGTGTTAAAGGATATTAAACGCCGTCGTACGCTTCAGAATATTCCTGTGGTTGTATTTTCAAAAAATCCAACTCATGAAGAAATGATTAAATCATATTATTTACATGCAAGCGGCTTTATCCATAAGTCATTTTCTTATCCTGAAGTGAAAGAACAGCTTCATAAAACGCTTTCCTATTGGATGAATACTGTCGTCTTACCTGACTGACGCCTGACGATTATGCTATGATTTTACTTGCACTTGCTGCTTTGCGTAGCTGGTAATGCCAAAGTTTTGCATATACACCCCTTTGTTGAAGAAGAGCTTCATGAGTTCCTTCTTCAACAACTTTTCCTTCATGTAAAACAATAAGGCGATCCATTTTCAATAAAGTTGACAAGCGATGAGCAACCACTAAAACAGTTTTGTTTTTCATAAGATATTCAAAACTTTCCTGAATATAGTACTCTGTCTCAGAATCAAGCGCGGAAGTTGCTTCATCCATAATAAGTATTTTTGCTTTCTTGAGGATTGCCCTTGCTATAGCAATTCTTTGTCTTTGCCCACCCGAAAGCGTGGCCCCTTTTTCGCCAAGAAACGTATTGTACCGATTGGGTAGGGCACTTATAAAGACATGTGCATGAGCATATTTTGCCGCCTCTATAACTTCCTCTTCGCTTGCATCGAGATTTCCATATCGAATATTATCTAGTACCGTACGCGAAAAAAGAAGCGGATCTTGGGGAATAAAACTAATATTTTGATGAAGGCTATCTTGAGTTATATTTTTTATATTTTGACCATCAATCAAAATAGCTCCCTCTTTGACATCCCACAACCGGGCAATAAGATTTAATAATGTTGTTTTACCACTTCCAGAGCTTCCAACGATTCCAACTTTTTCATTTTCTTTTATTTTAATATTAATATTTTTGAATAGACGTGTTCCGTAATAATCAAAAGAAACATTTTTGAATTCAATAATCCCCTTTTGTACTTTTAAGGGTCGTGCTTCGGGAGCATCCTTAATCTCATAGGGTACCATAATTGTTGCCAATGCTTGTGAGCATTTGCCCAAATTTTCTACGAAACGAATATAGTTTCGCGATAAATCCCACACAATATCCAAAATTGAAAGACCTAAAGTTAATACAAGAGCAAAATCACCTATGGTGATATGGTTTTTTTGTCGCTCTAAAATAAGATAGTAAATAAGAATACCTATGAGAATATTCGCTAACATTTCCATAACAGCATTCCGTTTCAAATCATTCCATTTCAATTCCTGTGCTTTTTCGGCTTTTTCTTGGGCAGAAGATTCTAAATATTTAACCTCATATTTACGACGGGCATATAAGCGTACAGCTAATATATTGGTGACATTGTCAATGAGTTTTCCTACTAATGTTGTGTATTTCTCAGTCAATTGTTCAGAGAGCTGTTGTACCTGCAAAGATAATCGATAGCTTACAATAATAAAAATTATCGACCAGATAATGAGAATGACACCAAACTTATAGTGAACAGCACCTATGGTAAGGGTAACAAGTGCAAGAGTAAAAAATGGGTAGATAAAGCTATATATTAAATCGTTAAAAATTGATTCAGTTGTATCTGCAATAATCGAAATTTTACTAACAATACTCCCTCCAAAATGGCTTTGAAAATATGAATGAGAGTGTTTTTGGATATATTTTGTTAAAAGAATCAGTACTTTTTTATTGAAGTAGGGCATGATTCTTAAATTTATATAGTCATGAAAGCGACCCACAATATTTATAAAAACGCGCAATGAAATATAAAGCACAACAGGTACTTTTAATTGAGTGATTAAATTTGTCGATTCTTTAGGTGTGATCTCTAATGCATCTAACATTAACTTCACAAGATATGATTCAAGTGAATTATCAGCTGCCCATATGATTGCAATGAGCGCTAAAATAAATACTTGCAAAGCATACGGCCTTAAAAGGAAAAAAATAAAACTCACTGGCTTAGTTGGGAAGTCATGTTTCTTCATATATATAACCCTTCTTTCCTTAAGCATCAGCACACTCAATCATTCAAAGCAGGGAAAGGAAAAATTTTTGACGCCATTTTTCTCCTAGATTTCCTAAAACTATCTTCCAAAATATTCTTCACACTTTTTCACCAAAGCGAATGAGAATACCCTTTTCTCTTTTAGGGGGACGCATCGTTTCTTTTCTAGTTCCTCAACCTGTACACCCTTAAACACGCCCAATTTCATGCGGAAAAAGGAATAATAGTACAGTAAAAATTCCATAGCTTATTAAAAATAATATTGGCACAAGCATTTCTTTTGGTGTTAAAGCATCTGAGCCTTCTTGCTGTTTTGTGTGCAAAAATATTTTTGAAAAAAGCGGGGTAGGAAGCCTTTCCTCTAATTCAATGAGAGCTTTAGTTCTAATCCCCACAGACCGCTTGATAGTTCCCAGATAGCCAAGCCATGTTAGACAAAAAAAGACACCAAATAATATTATGGTTATCAGAAAAGCTGGTTTGTGTGATTGCGGGAAACCTTGAGCATCTCGCAAGTAAGCCACCGCTGATAATCCCAAACCATTCAAAGTAATCCAGAAATTATTGGAGCTCTCGCGTGTATCATTCAATTTATTAATTGATTCCACTAATAGCTTGTACTCTTCCATGACTAAATCAAGCTTTTTTTCGGGTTTGATGGATTCTGGTAATCGTTCTTTCATTATGTATGTGTCCTTTCACTTCTCTACGAACTAATCAATCAAATTTAAAATTTCCTCAAGAATTCGAATATTTTTCTGCATGGCTATAACTTTCTTGTGTTCATCTGTATGCAAACGAATCCTGTGATAAGGGAACTGAATAATATTAGAAGTCTCGTTCTTATTGCTTGCCTTATCTTGTGTATTATTCCTACGGTTCTTTATTTTGTTAGTTTGAAATGCTTTTGACATTATTTTCTCCTCATTATTAAAAACTGATTACGTCCTTAAGGTAAAAAGATTTTCATTATGAATCAGCGTAAAAATCTATGAATTTTTAACTTGAGACTAGACTACATATCTTGAAAAATTTCAAAAATTCAAATGTTTGTAAGCACATATTTAAAAAGGGGTTACTACGTGAAATATGAACTTATTTTCACTTTGTTTAAAGGTTGAATACTGCCTACAGTTTAATTGTAGTGAGATAATAAGTTGCGAAAATAGGAGTCAAAAAAATGAATAAAAGATATATAAGAAAAAACCTCGCAATTTTCATATTTTTAGTTATCAGTTCACTGAACGTAGGGTATGTAATTTATGCTGCAAACGGCTCAGCTACAAAAAATGCGGCATCCACTATTCAAAACCTCACGAAGTACGAAATTGATAATTTCTTTCTCATCAGACAGTGTTATGAAAATGTGGACAAGCCAGGCTTAATAAAAAATGATTTAAGCCTTATGAGCGAAGATTGTGAAAGAAATATTCGAGAGTTGTCTGACCTTGCGTTGAGATATAAGGTCCAACCACCTGTTTTTAAAAAGGATTATACTGGGTTTCTAATGGAAGGATATGCCGCCATTCGAGCTGGCCTCGGTGAAGCAGGGGCCCTCAAGGCTTTGCACACAACAAATACTTATATTCTTAAACAATACAGAAATGCCCTTGATAAAAATTTGCCCGTAGAAGTAAAAGATATTATTGGCCGCATCTGTGAGACCAAAAAGAGGCATCTGCAGATATTAGAAGGTCACATTAACGCACGTAACTAAAAAGGTGCTAAAATGGTAACATTTGTTGGAAAACAAGCAAATTTTGGATGCGCTTTACAACAAATAACAGAGTTAGAACATGCTGCTGTTGAAGCATACATAACTGCAACACAGATGCTAAAAAGCACAGCCTATAAAAGGCGATTAAAAATGTTCCAACATGACCATAAAAGGCAAATTGAGGACCTTTCAAATTTGTTATATCAAAACAATCTTGAAGTTCCCCAAAACCCTTACAATGCTAAAGAGTTATTTGCAAAAGGAAAGGTTCTTCTAGCCACGCTGATAAGCGATGAAACAATTTTAAGGGCATTAGAGAGCAGCGAGACAGACATTGATACAGCCTATAAAAGATTGTCTATTCGTGCTGATTAATGGCCCAAAGCTTTCAATATTAAAACGGGGACTGGAAGATGAAAGAAAACACAAAAAGTGGCTTGAAGACACTCTTGGGGAGTAAACAAGCCCAAAATACTCACCTGCTCAGAAGGAATTTTAAACATCTCTTCCTTCTGAGCATTTTTTTATGAATATAACATAAAATCAAAATGTTATATTATTTTGAGATATTGCTATGAATTCATCTTATTTTCCTACCAAATCACTTGAGTTTACAGTCTTTATCCCTTATAGTTTCAGCAAGATTAGGAACGGCAGGCTGCTTGATTCCCAGATTTTTAAAAGCAAAGATTAATGTACCTTAGGATAGAGTTTTTTAGGAGGAAATCATTTTGGCAGAACGTTCACCTGGTTTCGGAGCCCAACTTGGATTAGGCGTTGCACTGGCTCTAGGTCTTTTTGGATCAAGCGTGTATATTTCAAAAACCATAGAAAAAATTAAAGCAAGCGATCACGTTATCGAAGTAAAGGGGTATGCAGAGCAGAAAATAATGTCTGATATTGCTCTTTGGACTGGAACGCTTGTGATTAGGGGGAAAGAACTTCCCCTCGCCTATCAACGCCTTGAAAGAGAACGCAAACAAGTATTTGAGTTTCTTGATAGCGAAGGAGTGAAGGCAGAAATATCTCCTGTCACAAAAGAGACCTTATATGTTCAAACCTCTCAAGGAATAAATACAAATGTAGTTGAAGGATTTGTCTTACGCCAAACCTTCACAATGACATCCAACGATGTTCAAAAAATTGCTACTTTAGCAACAAAAGTTGATCAGATTAACGAAAAGGGTCTCGAATTTGAATCTACTGATCCTCGATATTTTTACGCGCGAGATAAACTTGATCAGTTGAAGGTAAGCCTTTTAGGCGAAGCAACAAAAAATGCTAAAGAGCGCGCTGATCAATTCGCTAAGACAAGTGGTACAAGCGTTGGACGATTAATGAGTGCGCGGCAAGGAATTTTTCAAGTAACACCTGAAAATTCAACTGACCTTTCAGATACAGGCGCCTATGATACTTCAACAATTGGTAAAGTCGTAAAAATAGTGGTTACTTTGTCTTATGCAACAAATTAAAGATCCTAGCCCATCTTCGCCTATCATTGTAACAGGAGCCGCAGGCTTTATTGGATTTCATACAGCACTTACCCTTTTAAAGAAGGGAAATACTGTCGTTGGTATCGATAATTTAAATTCTTATTATGATGTAAAGCTTAAAGAAGACAGACTTAAGCAACTTAAAGAGTTTCCCAATTTCCATTTTCATCAAGTGGATATAAGTAACTATCAAGAAATGAAGACTGTCTGGGATAAATATGCGCCCATCTTAAAAGTTATTCATCTTGCTGCACAAGCGGGCGTTCGATTTTCGCTGATTGACCCTTTCCCGTATGTTACGAGTAATATTATGGGATTTTTGGTAATCCTAGAACTTTGTCGCTATCAACCCGGCTTCCAACATCTGGTCTATGCCAGCACATCGTCCGTATATGGGACCAATAAGGAGATACCTTTTTCGGAAGACCAACGAACTGATTCACCTATGTCCCTCTATGCTGCAACAAAACGAAGCAATGAACTTATGGCTCAATCCTACCATCATTTGTATGGACTCCCGATTACAGGCCTCCGCTTTTTTACAGTTTATGGTCCTTGGGGAAGACCTGATATGTCAGCATTCAAGTTTATCAAAGCAATGTTAAACAAAGAACCTATAGATGTTTATAATAACGGCAAAATGGGACGAGACTATACTTATATTGACGATATTGTTGCAGGTATTTTAGGGGCTTTAGCTCACATTCCTCAAGTTACCAAAGACCAGCATCACCCTGTTTACAATTTAGGGAATAACCGGAGCGAAAACTTAATGAACTTTATAGAAACTCTGGAGAAAACCCTTAACATAATGGCCACAAAGAATTTTCTACCATTACAAAAAGGCGATGTTCCTTTTACTGCTGCCGATATTTCTGCTGCACAACGTGATTTTGGCTATACCCCTTCTACACCCATTGAAATTGGCATTCCTCGATTCGTAGCTTGGTATAAAGAATATAATAAATAACGTGAACCATCTTTAAACTTATAGGATATACATGACCATATCGTTTACATTTCCAGGACAAGGTTCACAAGCCGTTGGAATGGGAAAGGAGTTTGTTAATAATTTTCCCGCAGCACGTCAAGTCTTTGAAGAAGTTGATGATGCATTGCAGCATAAGTTGAGCAAGCTTATTTTAGAAGGTCCTCAGGAAGAACTCACTCTTACAGAAAACGCTCAACCTGCTCTTATGGCCGTTAGCTTAGCTATTGTCCGCAGTCTAGAAGCTGAGTTAAAGAAGCCCCTCTTTTCGTTCTGCACCTATCTTGCAGGCCACTCGCTTGGAGAATATTCAGCATTGTGTGTCGCTGGAGTTTTTACCTTGCAAGACACTGCAAGATTACTTCGAGTGCGCGGCCAAGCTATGCAAAAAGCAGTTCCTGTTGGTATGGGAGCTATGGCTGCCATTTTAGGCTTAAGTGGAAATGAAATTGAGTCGCTGGCTAATGATGCATCTCTTGATGAAGTCTGCGTGATTGCCAATGATAATTCCCCTGGACAAGTGGTTTTAAGTGGCCATAAAGCTGCCATAGACCGGGCAATTTCTTTGGCCCAAGAACGTGGTGCAAAACGAGCAATTCTTCTCGATGTCAGTGCACCATTTCACTGCCCGCTTATGGAGCCTGCCGCCAAAACTATGGCAGCAGCTATACCTGAGGTTCCCATGAATGTAGCTTCTAAACCTATCATGTCCAATGTCACTGCGATGCCCATAAAAGAAAAAGCTTGCATCAGCACATTGTTGGTTGAGCAAATAACCGCGCGCGTCCGTTGGCGTGAAATTGGTTTGAATTTAGGAAACTTAGGTGTTACAAAGGTTGTTGAAATTGGTGCGGGAAAGGTTTTAACAGGTCTGATCAAGCGTATTGATCCTGGACTTGAGGCAACTGCCATTAATACTCCTGAGGACATGGATGCTTTTCTTAAAAATGTTTAACTTTTAAATAAGGTACACACAGAAATGTTTCAGCTTACAAATAAAACAGCGCTTATTACAGGCGCTTCTGGCTCAATTGGAAGTGCCATTGCCAAAGCTTTCTATGCTCAAGGCGCAACAATTGCTATCTCAGGTACGCGTGAAGATGCTCTAAAATCCCTAGCCACTGAATTAGAAGCATCAAACCCAAGTAATAAGGTTCATATTATCCCATGTAATCTAGCAGATGGACAATCTGTAGAGGCCCTCTTTCCAAAAGCTGAAGAATTAATGGGTAAAGTAGATATATTGGTCAACAATGCGGGTGTTACCCGTGATGGATTATCTATACGCCTTAAAGACGAGGAATGGGCTCATGTTTTAGATGTTAATCTTACGTCTACTTTTCGCTTATGCAGAGCAGCGTTAAAATCAATGATGAAGCAGCGCAACGGTCGCATTATCAACATTAGCTCAATTGTTGGTGTTACAGGCAATGCCGGACAAGCAAATTATACAGCTTCAAAGGCCGGACTTATTGGTCTTTCCAAGTCTCTTGCTCAAGAGGTTGCAAGCAGAGGTGTTACAGTTAATTGCATCGCCCCTGGTTTTATCACGTCCACAATGACTGAAGTTCTTCCAGAAAATGTAAAAGAGAAGTTTCTCTCAACTATTCCTCAAGGAAGAATGGGAGCACCCGAAGAAATTGCGGCAGGTGCCGTATTCTTAGCCAGCCCAGAAGCAGGGTATATTACAGGACAAACGCTTCATATTAACGGCGGTATGTTAATGAGCTAAACAGAGAATACTTGAATTTTGTCTAGAATCAGGGTAATTAAGGACAAGATTGTCTCTTTTACTTGCTGTTTGAGACAGAAATATTATTGTATATAAAAATCCAGGAGGTATATTCATTATGAGTGAAGTTGCTACACGCGTTAGAGAAATCATTATAAAGCATCTAGATGTAGATCAAAGCAAGGTTACAGACAATGCCAGCTTTATAGATGATTTAGGTGCAGATAGCTTGGACACAGTCGAGTTGATTATGGAATTTGAAGAAGAATTTGGTTGCACAATCCCTGATGATGCCGCTGAAAAGCTTCGGACAGTAAAGGATGCTATCTCCTATATCGAGGCCAATAACGCTTAAGTTACTTGTGATCTTGGAATTCTCAAAAAGGTAGAAATAAATTATGACACGTCGCGTTGTAGTTACTGGGATTGGGGTTGTTTCCCCACTAGCAGATGGTACAGAATTGACATGGAAAAAGCTTATTGACGGTCAATCTGGCATTCGGACCATTACAACTTTTGATGTTTCTGATCTACCAACCAAAATTGGGGGAACAATTTTAGAAGGTGAAGGGCATGGTTTATTCCAGCCTGACAGCTATATGTCCCCAAAAGATCAAAGAAAAGTTGATCGATTTATTCTTTATGCGGTTGCCGCTGCTACTCAAGCCGTTGAGGATTCAGGTTGGAAACCAACTAATGAAGAAGATTTGGAACGTACGGGAGTTATTATTGGCTCAGGCATTGGTGGGCTCCCTGAAATTGAAAGAACTTCACATACACTTAAGGAAAACGGCCCCCGACGCGTTAGTCCTTTCTTCATCCCTGCTTCTCTCATTAACTTAGCTTCTGGTTATGTCTCTATTAAATATGGCTTTAAAGGTCCGAATCATGCCGTTGTTACAGCTTGTGCAACTGGCGCCCATGCCATTGGAGATGCGTCACGTATGATCCAATTTGGTGATGCAGATGTTATGATTGCTGGCGGTGCAGAGGCTGCTGTTTGTCGTATCGGTATGGCTGGATTTGCTGCAGCTCGCGCTTTATCTACCCAATATAATGAAACGCCGGAAAAGGCCTCACGTCCGTGGGACGAAGGACGAGATGGGTTTGTTATGGGGGAAGGCTCTGGTATTGTTGTTTTGGAAGAATATGAGCATGCAAAACGTCGTGGAGCCAAAATTTATGCTGAAATTATTGGCTATGGCATGTCAGGTGATGCTCACCATGTAACGGCCCCAGCCGAAGATGGAAATGGTGGTTTTCGCGCAATGCGGGCTGCTTTGAAAAATGCTGGCATTTCTCCTGATCAAGTTGATTATGTAAATGCTCACGGTACGTCTACTCCACCAGGAGACGCTGCCGAAGTCGCAGCAGTAAAACGCCTGTTTGGTGCTCATGTGAAGAACATATCTATGTCTTCAACAAAATCATCTATCGGACATCTTTTAGGAGCTGCAGGGAGTATTGAGGCTATATTTACAGCACTTGCCTTAAGAGATCAAGTTGCCCCCCCCACTCTAAATCTTGAGAATCCTTCTGAAGGATGCCAAGACCTAGACTTAGTCCCCCTTATGGCCAAAAAGCGCCCCATTAATATCGCACTTTCGAATTCTTTTGGATTCGGAGGCACGAACGCTTCCCTCGTTTTGAGGAAAGTGTAAATATCTTTATAAACTCTCAGTAATTGTTTTTTATTTATCAACGGGGGATGGTTCCATGCTCTGTGTAAAAGGAGAGGAAACCTCAGGGATGGGTATTTCACACTCTTGATCCTCGTTAACTTCATGTATAATCGTCAGTGGCGTATAAGGATAAGGTAGGCTACTTCTTAAGATATTATAACGCTTCTTCTTATCTAAAACGAGACGCGTGGATTTGGCTTCTGCCTTATTAATCCGCGTCGCTTTGGCAGTAAGGTCATCTACGCGAGCACTTCGTGCTCCTATTTCTTCATATCTTTGAACTGCGTGGGGAGTGCTTTCATCCATAGAGCTCCTATACATAGGCACGTCCATATCGACTTTATCTCTCGCTCCATCAATAGCGTGGGCTTGATAAGATACCAGGGCAACACTTCCTAGAATGACAATAACTGATTTCATTAGTCTTCCCTTTGAGTGGATAATAATGGATTGTTTATAACATTAGCCCAATGTTCATAATAATAACACTCAATTCTTCCTTCTTCACTTGCTATTAATATCTCAACAATTATAGTTAAAATGAGGACATTTTTGACCTAACATATTCACAAGGGGAATTGCATCAAATGCAAAAAACGGGTAGGAAAGAAATATCAACAGCAACTCATCCTGACCTATGCGAAAATGGGATGTACTTTAAAGATAAGGTTCAATTGAATGCCTGCATACTTACGTGCTGTAAAAGCCGTCGAAACACCCCCCCAATCGGAGATTTCAATGGCTAAAAGAAAACACACTGCTACTGAACTTCTTAACTATTATGAACAAATGCTTGTAATCCGCCGTTTTGAAGAACGTGCTGGGCAACTTTATGGTATGGGTCTGATTGGAGGATTTTGCCATCTTTATATTGGTCAAGAAGCAGTCATTGTCGGATTGCAAAGCTGTGTCCAACCTCAAGACACCACGATAACAGGTTATAGAGATCATGGACATATGCTCGCTTGTGGCATGGACCCTAATGGCGTTATGGCTGAATTAACAGGTCGTATTACGGGGTACTCCAAAGGTAAGGGCGGTTCTATGCACATGTTTAGCCGCGAAAAGAATTTCTTCGGGGGGCATGGCATTGTTGGATCGCAAGTATCTCTTGGCACAGGAATGGCTTTTGCTCATAAATATCGCGGTGACAATGGTGTTTGTTTAACCTATATGGGTGATGGCGGCGTTAACCAAGGGCAAGTTTATGAATCTTTTAACATGGCAGCGCTATGGAAACTACCCGTTGTTTATATTGTTGAAGATAATGGATATGCTATGGGAACTTCTGTAGCTCGCGGTTCTGCAAATGGCGAGTTTCACAAAAGAGGAGAAGCCTACGGTATTCCTGGGCGTGTCGTTGATGGAATGGATTTATTTGCCATACAAGAAGCTGGGACTTGGGCTATAGAGCATGCTCGCAGCGGCAAAGGACCTGTTCTGCTCCATATTAAAACATATCGATATCGCGGTCACTCCATGTCTGACCCAGCCACTTATCGAACGAAAGAAGAAGTAGAGAAAGTACGCCAAGAACATGATCCCATCGAATTGTTACGTCAGCACCTTCTTTCAAAAAAAGTAAGTACCGAGGAAAAGTTGAAAGCTATTGAAAAACAGGTAAGGGATATTGTTGTGGAATCAGCAACATTTGCTCAAGAGTCTCCTGAACCTGAGCCTTCCGAACTCTATACAGACGTCTTAATTTAAGGAAAAATAAAATGACACAGACTCAAACCGTTCGTGAAGCTCTCAGGGATGCGATGGCAGAGGAAATGCGGCGTGATAAAGATGTCTTCCTGATTGGAGAAGAAGTAGCTGAATATCATGGTGCCTATAAAGTAAGTCAAGGATTGTGGGAAGAATTTGGCGACCAGCGAGTTGTTGACACACCTATCACTGAACATGGTTTTGCTGGCCTTGGTGTGGGAGCAGCTTTTATGGGATTAAAACCTATTGTTGAATTTATGACTTTCAATTTTTCCATGCAAGCCATTGACCAAATTATTAACTCAGCTGCAAAAACACTCTATATGTCTGGTGGGCAAATGGGGTGTCCAATTGTATTCCGCGGACCCAACGGTGCTGCTGCACGTGTTGCTGCACAGCACTCCCATTGCTTTGCAAGTTGGTATGCACACTGTCCAGGTCTTAAAGTTATTGCTCCCTATTCTGCAGCAGATGCCAAAGGACTTTTGAAATCCGCCATACGCGACCCTAATCCAGTCATTTGCTTAGAAAATGAATTAATGTATGGACGGAGTTTTGAAGTACCTTCAGAGAAAGATTATCTTGTTCCCATTGGAAAAGCTGCTGTCCTTCGTCCTGGAAGAGATGTCACCATTACTGCATTTTCCATTACTGTTGGCTATGCCCTCGAAGCGGCAGAACAACTTGCCACACAGGGTATTGATGCCGAAGTAATTGATTTGCGCACGCTCCGGCCCTTGGATAAAGAAACGATTATTCAATCTATTAAGTCAACCAACCGGTTGGTGAGCGTAGAAGAAGGATGGCCCTTTGCAGGCATTGGCTCAGAAATTTGTACACTTGTTTGTGAGGAAGCTTTTGATTATCTAGATGCTCCCCCTGTACGTATCACTGCTGAAGATGTCCCCTTGCCATATGCTGCGAATTTAGAGAAACTAGCTTTACCAAGTACTGAAAAGATTGTTCAGGCTGTCAAGAGTGTTTGCTATAAATGACTTTTTTCTTATCTTCAAGCTATGATTGTGTTTCTATATGCTGCGGAATTGAATGAATTATACGATTATGCCAGTTGAATTTTGTGAAATAAAAGGAATCTAAAGTATGTCAATTAACATCCTAATGCCAGCTCTCAGTCCCACTATGACTGAAGGTAATCTTGTCAAATGGTTGAAAAAGGAGGGAGATTCTGTCAGGGCGGGAGATGTTATTGCAGAGATTGAAACGGATAAAGCAACAATGGAAGTTGAAGCCGTCGATGAGGGAATACTTGGCAAAATTATTATTCCCGAAGGGACAGAGCAGGTTTCTGTCAATACGATTATCGCTCTTCTGTTAGAGGAAGGTGAAGACAAGACTGTTATAACAAAAGAAGCCCCTCCTTCAATAAAATCTAAACCAAAATCACCAGAGGCTCCTTCTCCTCAAATAGTCGTTCAGCCTTCTTCTAAGGCTCCCCCAAAACCAGTAATGCAACCTCAACATTCTGCCAGCACAAGCGAAAGAATTTTTGCAAGCCCTCTTGCGCGCCGCCTTGCCGAACACATCAATATTGATTTACGAACCATTTCTGGCAGCGGTCCTCACGGACGTATCGTTAAACATGATATTGAAAATGCTTCAAAGTCCTCTCCTCAGATAGCAGAACAACATTTTCCTGAATCAACCTATACTGATGTGCCTTTAACGACAATTCGGAAAATTATTGCAAAGCGTTTAACTGAATCAAAACAAGACGTCCCCCATTTTTATTTAACAGTTGATTGTACCATTGACGCGCTCCTTGCCTTACGTGCTGACCTTAATGCTCGTATCGCAGCTGACGAAAATGATGGCCAAAAACTTTCTGTAAATGATTTTATTATTCGTGCTGTGGCCTTAACACTTATAAAGGTTCCTGATGCAAATGTTTCATGGCAAGAATCAAGTTTGCGCCAATATCATAGTGCGGATATTGCAGTTGCTGTCGCCATTAAAGACGGCCTCATCACGCCTATCATCCGTTCTGCGCAAAAGAAAACTATACGACAGCTTTCGGCTGAAATGAAAATTTTGGCAGAAAAGGCCCGCACTGGTAAGCTTGCTCCAGAAGAATTCCAAGGGGGAAACTTCACAATTTCAAATCTTGGTATGTATGGTATTAAGCATTTTGGCGCCATCATAAACCCTCCTCAAGCTTGCATATTAGCAGTTGGTATGGGAGAACAACGCCCAATTGTTAAAGATAACGAACTGAAGATTGCATCACTGATGACATGTACTCTCTCTGTTGATCACCGAGCTGTTGATGGTGTGGTTGGCTCAAATTTCTTAGCTGCGTTTAAAGAGTTTATTGAAGATCCATTACGATTGCTGATTTAGACACCAACGCTTTTTATTTATTTAAGTACAGCTCTTTAACCCCCTGCCCTCGGCTTTCAAGAATACGTTCAGACAAATTGGGTAATATTTGCTGCGTTAAAATATGATCAATGGACCGAGCTCCTTGATTGAGATCTGTGCACTGTGCTGCAATTTTTTCAATATCTTTTTCTGTATAAATCAAACGGGCATGATGCTGCTGTTGAAGACGTTGTGCAACGCTTTGTAATTTCAAGCCAACAATTTTTGTCAAATCAGGCATGCTTAAAGGATAATATGGAATAACAGTAAGACGGGCAAGAAAGGCGTGTGGAAAATGTTCTCCAAGAATCTTTTGAATAACCTCTGCCCTTTCTTTGACCTGACTTGCTCCAATATTTGATGTTAAAATGATGAGTGTATTGCGAAAATCAACTTCTACG
>Ga0194123_10000382_pt1 | contig 85366 bp, 64 predicted proteins | sample TA2MahsurfametaG_5_FD_155479 | JGI IMG/M metagenome (GOLD analysis project Ga0194123, IMG submission 155479) | Freshwater microbial communities from Lake Tanganyika, Tanzania - TA2015023 Mahale A surface | ecosystem: Environmental > Aquatic > Freshwater > Lake | place: Tanzania: Lake Tanganyika... | reverse complement strand
TGGAGAGAAGAAGTAAAGGGGGGATATCCTCATTATGTGCTTTGTTTTCGGACACTATTGTTAATTGAGTTGATCGACTGCTGTCTGCTTCTTCAGTGTCAGCACCGGCGGCCCTAACATCATTACACACCCACAAGCTAAATAAAAAATAAAATGATAAATAATGCAACTTATTCATTAATAAAAGCCCTTTGTTTAATAAATTATAATAAAAACTTACACTATGTATATAATTATCTATTTTTAAAAAACAACTTTATTTCCAATTAAAAGGAAGATAAAGCGAAAAACTTGAAATAGATAAGCAATTGGAGAGAGATTGTTCGCGAATTAGTTATTTTGCACTTCTATTTGAAAAGAATTTCTTGAGTCTTATTTAATATCAAAGAGCTTCAAGAGTATTAAGGTAGAAATTTCTGACATTCCGTATGTAGCGAGTTAATGACGTAGGAAGGTGCAGTCCTATTGTGGCTTTATGGATATCGCGAAATGAAAGTTTGGGGTTTGTATGATTATAATAATGCCTCTACTTGATCCATCAAAGGGTCACCATCAATTGCGCACCTGTAGATTTTAGTGGCAAGTCAATACCCCTAAAATCTACAGAAAGAAGGCACAATATTACCTTTTAATTATTATCTCTGGGTTAATTCTGCGAAGCTCAGCAATATTCTCATCTGATACATTACAACCAGAAATAATCAATTTTTTAACATTGGCTAGTGCTGAAATATCCGTAACCCTTGTATAGCTTAGATCCACTGTGTGAACATTGCCCAGTGCTGAAACATCCGTAACCCGTGTGACGCTCAGATTCAGTGTGTGAACATTGCCTAGAGCTGAAACATCCGTAACCTTTGTGCCCTGCAGACTCAATGTGTGAACATTGCCCAGGTCTAAAACATCCGTAACCTTTGTGTTGTTTAGACCCAGTGTGTGAACATTGCCCAGGGCCGAAACATCCGTAACCTTTGTGTTGTTTAGACCCAGTGTGTGAACATTGCCCAGGGCCGAAACATCCGTAACCCCTGTTTCACTTAGATCCAGAGTGTGAACATTGCCCAAGGCTGAAACATCCGTAACCTCTGTGTAGCTCAGATTCAGATTGTGAACATTGCCTAGGGCCGAAACATCCGTAACCCCTGTGACTCTTAGATCCAGTGTATGAACATTGCCTAGGGCCGAAACATCCGTAACCATTGTTTTCTCCAGATCCAGTGTGTGAACATTGCCCAGGGCCGAAACATCCGTAACCATTGTTTTCTCCAGATACAGAGTGTGAACATTGCCCAGGGCCGAAACATCCGTAACCATTGTACGGCTTAGATCCAGTGTGTGAATATGGCCCAGCGCTGAAACATCCGTAACCTTTGTGTTGCTCAAATCGAGGGTGTGAACATTGGCTAGTGCTGAAAAATCCGTAACCCCTGTGTGGCTCAGATCCAGTGTGTGAACATTGCCTAGGGCCGAAACATCCGTAACCCGTGTGAGGCTCAGATTCAGTGTGTGAACATTGCCTAGGGCCGAAACATCCGTAACCCGTGTGAGGCTCAGATTCAGTGCGTGAACATTGCCTAGAGCTGAAACATCCGTAACCATTGTGTTGTTCAGATCCAGTGTGTGAACATCTCTCAGTCGATGTAAGATCTTAAGGTCCATTTCTTTTCTGTTGGGGGGGCGAAAGCTAAAACCAGGAGCCCCTTGAACGATTTGTCTTAGTCTTTGACAGACGGGGTAGACGCTATTGCCGACTCCCTTAAAGGAGATAACTTTCTCTAGCAGCTCATTGGAGAAAAGAAGTAAAGGGGGTATCTCCTCATTGTGTGCTTTGTTTCCGGACAATTTTCTTAATTTAGTTGATCGACTCCGGTCTGCTTCTTCAGTGTCAGCACCGGCGGCCCTAACATCATTACAGACCAACAAACTAAATAAAAAATAAAATGATAAATAATGCAACTTATTCATTAACAAAAGCCCTTTGTTTAATAAATTATAATAAAAACTTACACTATGTATATAATGATCAATTTTTAAAAAACAACTTTATTTTCAATTAAAAGGAAGATAAAGCGAAAAACTTGAAATAGGTAAGCAATTGGAGAGAGATTGTTCGCGAATTAGTTATTTTGCACTTCTATTTGAAAAGAATTTCTTGAGTCTTATTTAATATCAAAGGGCTTCAATAGTATTGAGGTGGAAATTTCTAATATTCCCTACAGAGCGAATGGCGCAGGAGTTGGCAGTCCTATTGTGGCTTTTTGGATATCGAGAAATGAAAGTTTGGGGTTTGTATAATTTTAATAATGCCTCTACTTGATCCATCGAAGAGTCAGCATCAATTGCGCACCTGTAGATTTTATTGACAAGTTATCGCCCCTAAAATCTACAGAAAGAACGCACAATATTACCTTTTAATTATTATCTCTGGGTTTATTCTGCGAAGCTCAGCAATATTCTCATCTGATACATTACAACCAGAAATAATCAATCTTTTAACATTGGCTAGTGCTGAAATATCCGTAACCCAGGCATAACTCAGATCCAGTTCGCGAACATTGCTCAGGGCCGAAACATCCGTAATCCTTGTGCGGACCAGATTGAGATTATGAACATTGCCCAGAGCTGAAACATCCGTAACCCCTGTGTGGCTCAGATTCAGTGTGTGAACATTGCCTAGACCTGAAACATCCTTAACTCCTGTGTAACTTAGTGTCAGTGTGTGAACATGGCCAAGGGCCGAAACATCCCTAACCCCTCTTGAAAAGCACAGATTCAGTGTGTGAACATGGCTCAATCGAGATAAGATCTCAAGGTCAATATCTCTGTGGCGGGGGGCAAAGGTAAAACAAGGAGCCCCTTGAACAATTTCTCTTAGTCTTTGACAGACGGGGTATACTTTTTTGCCGACTCCCTTAAAGGAGATAACTTTCTCTAGCAGCTCATTGGAGAGAAGAAGTAAAGGGGGGATATCCTCATTATGTGCTTTGTTTTCGGACACTATTGTTAATTGAGTTGATCGACTGCTGTCTGCTTCTTCAGTGTCAGCACCGGCGGCCCTAACATCATTACAGACCCACAAGCTAAATAAAAAATAAAATGATAAATAATGCAACTTATTCATTAACAAAAGCCCTTTGTTTATAAATTATAATAAAAACTTACACTATGTATATAATGATCAATTTTTAAAAAAACAACTTTGTTTCCAATTAAAAGAAAGTTAAAGAGAAAGTCTTGAAATAAAAAGTTCTGAAGTGTTGTTTTTTTATCAAAGAGCTTCAAGAGTATTCAGGTAGAAATTTCTAATATTTCCTGACAGAGCGAGTTAATGGCGGAGGAGGTGGGATTCGAACCCACGGTACGCTCACGCGCACAACGGTTTTCGAGACCGCCCCGTTCGACCACTCCGGCACTCCTCCTCGATTCGTGCATAAACTATCATAGAAACTGAAAATGTGTGTATAGTTTTTGTTGAAAGCTGAGAGGGAAATGATTAAAGTTGCCCTTGGAGCCTGCTTGGTGGAATTTGGTAGACACAACAGACTTAAAATCTGTCGCCCAAAAGGCGTGCCGGTTCGAGTCCGGCAGCAGGCACCACTTTATATACGGTCTTCACGGGCTTGAGGGGTTACAAAAACTTTGCTCATTAACCTCTTTAAGGCTTCTTTCACCTCTTAAGCCTATATTTCTTAAAGGATACGCGCATGACTCAACAGAGTTTTGATTTTGCTCCCATTTTACGCGAACATGATCAGGAAATTCAAACATGGGTTAATCAGCATAATCAAAAAGTTGCAGCAGCTGCGCGCACCGCCACCCATACGTCTGGATCTTTGCTGGTGGCTCTTGATGCCAGCGATGCTAAACAAAATGCTGTTTATTTATTGCGAGGGGTATTGGGCCAAGTATTACGAAAGTCCATGGGGGCGCCGGCATCTCCTTCAAAACGTCTTTTTTTGAAAGCCCTTCGCGCAGAAATATCGATGAAAAGATCCTCTCAAGATTCCGTCTTCACTTTGCGAGATGTCTTAATGAAAACAAACATTCCCTCTTAAAAGAACTCACCTGTGTTCACAAAGACACAGAGGATTGGTGATTTCCGATTTCATAAAATTTCAGGTTGATCCAATCTTCATTTTAGGGTTTTTATAGGACTAATAATTTAATCTAAGGCGTATTTTAAGCAAATTACCGTAATAATGGAGGAATAACAAATGGTTAATGCAATTTTCGCAAAGTCTACATTGGCAGGCTTGGCTCTTGTGGCGTTGGGAAGCATCCCATCCTATGGTGAAGTTTTATCGTCAGGGGCGATTCCTCCTTCCCTAAAGATCAATGGTTTCACGGCTGTGAATGCTTATATTGTGGATCAAAAAAATCGTATAAATGGTAAAGGTGGACCTCAACCGCACGTTGCTGTTGATGCCTCAAACTTGTTTTTCACGATTATGGGAACATCCGTTACGGGTTTAGAATATATGTATCGGATTACTTTGGAAACCATTCCCGGAACAAGTTCGGTGGTTGACCAAAACTACATTCAAATTAAGTCAAAAGCCGGTACTTTCCAATTTGGTAACACCGTGGGTCCTGAAGACAGCATGATTTGGGACGCTGGTAAAATCATTGGTGGCACAGGTGGCTTTGATGGTGGCTATAGCAATGTCTACAACATGTCTGCCGGTGTTGTTCGCGGAAACGATATTATTGGCGACACAGGAAATGCTACAAAACTAGTTTATTATAGTCCCGATATGGCGGGATTCCAGGTTGGTTTTGCCTACACCCCGTCTACGGCTCATAAAGGGGATAGCAAGCTCGATAATACAACAGGCTCAAGTGGAAAACTTCCTGGCAATCGCGGTTTGTATGAAGTGACAGGTAACCAACCGTTTGATTTGCGCAACGTGGCGGTGGGTGTGACTTATAAAAAGGAAAGCGGAGCATGGAGCATGACTCTTTCCGCTGCTGGCGTTTCAGCAAAGTCCTATTTCTTTAATGGGACAAATGGCACGGCAAAGACCCGAGTGCCTTTCCGCGATGCAAAAGCCTATCAATTGGGAGCGGTTATTGGTTATGGCGATTTCCGTTTTGGCGGCGGTTATCTAGATAATGGCAGATCACATCTTCCTTTAACACCTGCCTTTACATATACGGGTAGTAAGACGGTTAATCTAGGTTCTATGAATAATGGCAATGCTGGTAAAGCTTGGAATTTGGGTGCGGGCTATACGATGGGAGCTTACCAATTTGGTGCATCTTACCAACGGACCAATCGCAACACGGGCGATAATTTGAAAGCGAACAGTGATTTCTATACAGCAACCATAGATGTTACTCCCTTACAAGGTTTAAAAGTTTATACGGAAGTTGACTACATCCGCAGCCGTTCAAATGGTCCGGCAGTGGCTCGAGAATCTCAATTCCTTGGTAATAATACAAGCACCTCAAACAATGTGGGCATTGGAAGTAACTCGGCACTTATGGGTATCGTGGGAACAAAAATAGCTTTCTAACAACTTATTGTTTTTAGATTTTTTCAAAAGGGTAGGATTGTTTCCTACCCTTTTTTATTAAGCCGATAAAATATTTAGCATTTAGGATAAGGAAAATTTTAATAGAATCATCGATGTAAAAATGTTTACTTTGTAGGAATAGCCTGATATTTTCTCAAGATAATTCATTAGGTTGGTTATTAATAATTATTTCTTTCATAAAAATTCGTCAGCCTAATATATAACTTCATTAATTTAAATTTTATAAAGGACTGCCTATCATGAAAATGAAGTGGGTTACATTTGTTTTATTAGGGTCACTTATAGGGGCGACCTATGCTCACGATTCTAAAAATGAAGACGATCAGCCAACAAAGCTAAATCTTTCCTCTCCATCCAATTATTTAAAGCCCTTACAAGATTTAAAAGTCGAAACTTTGAAACTAGCAACTGAAATGCTTGAGAAAAATGCAGTTTTGAAGAAAAAGTTATCCTTACGGGGTGTTACCAATTTTCCATCTTTCGCAACTCTCATTCATCCGGCCCCATCTTCCCTTTCAGAAAAAGGTTTGGAAGCGCGTGCTGAGATTCATCACCAAATTTTTGAAAACTTACAAAAAAATGTCATGGGAATTCTTTTTGATCTTCTGGAAGAAAATAAGGAGCTCGAAAGATTATTAAATGAGCGCAAAGAGATTCGACGGAAAGACAGATCCTTTCAAAATGTTTTATCCAAATTTAATGAGATTTCTGCCTATGTTAATAAAATTCAAAATACAAAGTCGGATCGAAATGTTCATGATTTAGATGCTTTTGTGACGGGATCTCACCTTAAAATTAAAACTCTCTTAGAGATAGGCCGGTATATAAATTGGGATGATGGGCGCTTAAATTGGGACGAAATTATAGCGACAATTTTGGAAATGATTATGGGAATGCCGGGTAATGCCAACCTTACTGACTTTGACGGACATTCCATTACTGTTGCCGAATTTAAAGATAAAGTTTGGAATTTTTTTGAGAATTTATCCCTTCAATTTGCCAGTCCTTTTTGGGATTTGAAACGTGAGTTGGTGCGTGAGTTATGTTCAAGAATGGTAACCCTGACCAACATTCTAAGGCCTTCAAATCCAAATATTTTTCCGCTCCTTGTTATTTGTATTTCTGAAAATCAGTTAACAAATGGAGGGTGTGCGGATGGGAAAGTTAACAGAGCCTTTATGTTTTACTTGACTCTGCTTGGGTGTACAGGACTCGGTGATGAAGTCGACGCTAATTCAGCCAAATTACTGGGAAACAACACCAGTTCAAAGAAATAATTGTCGATTCTTTTCGGGCATAATTTGGGAAAATGAGCCATTTCTTTAGCGGGCAAAAACTTTTGGTAGTTCTTGCCAGTTGGTTGTATAGCCAGGGGAAACGTGTTGCTTTTGGTCTTGCCACCGCAGGCGCTTCCCACAAGCAGCGGACAAGATGGTGCCGCGTCCAAATCGCTGATTAACTTGGTCCATAGCGGCGGTAAGTTTTATCGTTTTTGGGTTATCAAGGGGAAGTGTGCTAAACAAATCGAGTTGAACTTGATGATCGTTGGGGCGCAAATCAAAGGCCATAACACCCGCTTTATGATAAGAAAATCCTGCTTTAAAAATACATTCCAGCGCTTTCGTTGCGGCTTTAATGAGTTGTAATTCATCATCAACAAGAAAAGGTAAACTGATGGTTGTACTGTTTCTATATTGAGAGTTCTGGGGGCGATAAATGTTGGTGCGAATTTCAACCAAAATATTTTGCGTGCTTAACCCATTGGTTCGAAGTTTTTGACTTAAGCGTGTGGCATAAGTGGCTACAACAGATCGTAATTCTTCAAAGTCAGTGATCGGTTTGGCAAAACTTCGTGTGACTTGAATGGATTTCTTTGCTTCTTGAATATCTTCAACTTCAAGGCAAGATACACCATTGAGCTCATGAATGAGCCGCTCTCCCACGACAGTAAAATGACGCCTCATCCATCGAGGGTCAACGTTCTTGAGTTGCAATCCGGTATGAATGTTAAACTCTTCAAGACGTGTTGAGATGCGCCGACCAATTCCCCAAATCTCTCCTATTTTTAGTTTGTTTAAGGCAGTGTTGACGTCTATTTCTTCTTTCAAAAGACAAACAGATTGGTAGGCCGTATCTTTCTTTGCCCAATAATTAGCAACCTTCGCTAAGGTTTTTGTCTTGCCAATACCAAGCGATGTGGGAATGCCCAGCGCCTTTCCTATTTGATGTCGGATGTGATGAGAAAATGCTTCTATATTGGATATGCCTGATAAATCAATAAAAGCTTCATCAACAGAATAAACTTCCATTCTGGGGACAAGGGCGTGAAGAAGGTTCATCATACGGCAAGACATATCTCCATAAAGAGAAAAGTTGGAAGAAAAGACAGCGACTTTATGGGCATCGAGAATCTTTTTGACTTTATAATAAGGGGCGCCCATAGGAATTCCGATCGCTTTAACTTCGTTAGAGCGGGCAATAATGCAGCCATCATTATTAGAAAGGATTGCCACAGGGTGAGTTATAAGATCAGGTCGAAAAACCCGTTCGCAAGAGGCGAAGAAATTATTTGCATCTAATAAACCAATCATGAATGGCTCTTAAATTCGTGAATGACAGACGTTACGACGCCCCAAATTTGAAAGGCCAAATCTTGCGTAATCACAAAATCAGGGTCATGCGGATTTTCAGGTTTTAAGAACATATTTTTTCCTTTGATATAAAGACGTTTGACGGTCAGTTCTCCATTTACAACAGCAATGACAATTGAACCGTTTTTGGCTTCCAATGAGCGATCAACGATCAAAATGTCATTATTGTGGATTCCGGCTTTGATCATGGAATCTCCTGATGAGCGAACGAAAAAAGTAGCCGCGGGGTGCCGGATTAAATATTGATTTAAATCCAGTGGATTCTCGAGGTAATCATCGGCGGGGGACGGAAAACCTGCGGATACCTGGCTTGTGAAAAAGGGTAATTTAAGAGAAAGAGACGCATTTATATCTCCCGATTTCCCAGCGGTAATGCAAGTCTCAATAGCCGTTAGGATAGAAAAAGGAATAGATCTAGGAATAGTCCTATCGCCGTTGGGAATGGGATTTGTTTTCTGCCCTACATCGGGTCGCACGTCACCTTTTGCCATTTTCTTTTATCTCTCGTTTTGATATGTATTGAAATTTGTACATTAATCATACCAGCAAAAAAAGCACGTTGTCTAATAAAACAATTTAAAAAAATATAGAAAAAATTTTTATGAAAAATAAAGAAAATAGGAGAAGAATGGAGTAATAAAAAATCAAATAATAACAAAAGAGATATGATAAAATTACATTTTATAGTATTTCAGCTTGTCATATTCCCTAAGCTCATGGCATAAAGAGGAAATAATTGGTTTAATCCAATTTGGAAAACATCCTTAAAATTACTTAATAATAATGGAGTTTTACACCTGTGTTGAAACATTCAGAAAAAAAATTCATTTTTGCGATAACTTCAAGCCTTATTATTTTAGGGGGTTGTAGCAGTGATTTATCCTCCAAAGAAGGCCAAAATGTGCCGATGGGGCGCAATGAGGCGCGGAAAAAAGAATTTGGAAATTTATTTGGAGAGGATTTTCTGCAGTTTGGGGGGCCAAAAAAACCAGGTTCTCCGGGGATGATGGCCTCTGCCACAGCTAATCCCTTTATCTGGCGCGCCTCCCTCGATACCCTGTCTTTCATGCCCCTGGCATCTGTAGATGCTTTAGGGGGAGTCATTGTGACAGATTGGTATACAGCACCAAGCACGCCTCACGAGCGCATAAAAGTCACCATTTACGTAACAAATCCACAATTGCGGACGGACGCCATAAAGGTTACCATTTATAAGCAGACCAACAAAAGAGGCGCATGGGTGAATGCTTCCGCTGATACGGCAGCGGCCACAGAAATGGAAAATATTATTCTATCTAAAGCACGTCAATTGCGGGTCAAGCACTTGGAAGCCAATAAGTAGCAACTTTGAGATTTAAACCATGACGGCCTATGCCTTTAAAGAGTTTGAGCGTAAATGGCAAAAAGCCTGGACAGAAGAAAAAATTTTTGAAGTTCAGGATGATACCACAAAGCCTAAATCTTACATTCTAGAAATGTTCCCATATCCCTCAGGCCATCTTCATATGGGCCATGTGCGCAACTATTCCATTGGGGATGCGATTGCACGATACAAACGGGCTCAAGGGTATGCCATTCTCCATCCCATGGGTTGGGACGCGTTTGGATTGCCGGCTGAAAATGCAGCAGCAGAGCATCAAGTTGATCCTGCAGATTGGACAGTCGAAAACATCAAGGTTATGAAGAAGCAGTTTCAAACCTTAGGATTTGCTTTTGATTGGGCTCGAGAAGTCACGACGTGCCAGCCAGATTATTATGCTCATGAACAAAAAATATTTTTAGATTTTTGGCGCAAAGGTTTGGCCTATCGCAAAGAGATTTGGGTGAATTGGGATCCCATCGAGGGATCTGTTTTGGCCAATGAACAAGTCATCAACGGCCGAGGATGGCGATCGGGAGCAATTGTTGAAAAGAAAAAATTGACGCAATGGTCTTTGCAAATTACGCGTTATGCTCAAGAGCTATTAGACGATCTGGCAAAGATTGAAAACGGGTGGCCGGATAAAGTTTTGCGTATGCAAGAAAATTGGATTGGTCGGTCTGAAGGGGCGCTCCTCCGGTTTTCTGTGGTCGATCGAGATCAAGAGGTTATCGAGGTTTTTACCACGCGACCTGAAACTTTATTCGGCGCTGCTTTTTGTGCAATTTCATCGGCTCATCCCCTTGTTGAAACCTTGGCTAAAACAAATTCACAGTTGGCGGAATTCGTGGCCATGTGTCAACAGACACCCATCACAGAAGAAGCTTTAAGTACGGAAGAAAAAAAGGGTTTTGATACAGGTCTTCGGGTTTATCACCCATTTATAGCAGGTCATACATTGCCCGTATATGTGGCCAATTTTGTGATGATGGATTATGGAACTGGCGCGCTTTTTGGCTGTCCGGCGCACGATGAACGAGACTTTGAATTTGCAACAAAATATCAGTTGCCCATCATTAAAGTTGTCCAAGCTGAAGGAGAATCAGACCTTTCTGAGCCTTTAAGGGAAGCTTATACAGGCCCAGGAACGTTACAAAAATCCGATTTTTTGAATGGATTATCTGTTGAAGAAGCGCGCGCGAAAGTCATTGAGGAAATTGAACATCGTAAGATGGGAGAGCGGCGTATTACCTATCGTTTGCGAGATTGGTGTATCTCTCGACAACGCTATTGGGGTTGTCCAATCCCTGTAATTTATTGTGAGGACTGTGGTCCTGTTCCTGTACCGGATCAAGATTTGCCGGTTTTACTTCCTAAGGATGTTATGTTTGGACAAGGGGGGAATCCACTGGCCAATCACCCAACTTGGAAATATGTTCCTTGTCCCCACTGTTCTAAAGACGCGGTTCGAGAAACAGATACTTTTGATACTTTCGTTGAGTCTTCTTGGTATTTCTTGCGGTATTGCAATCCATTTTCTAAGGAACCTATTGATAAAGCCGCAAGTCAAAAATGGATGTCTGTTGATTGGTATATCGGAGGCGTAGAGCATGCTGTATTGCACTTACTCTATGCTCGATTCTTTACCAAAGCGTTGAGAGATTGTGGCTATATAACGATAGATGAGCCTTTTCAAAATCTTCTAACCCAAGGGATGGTTTGTCATCAAACTTATCAAGGAAAAGACGGTCAGTGGCTTTATCCCCATGAAGTTGAAAAAAATCGAGACGGCAAGTATGTCATGGTTAAAGACGGCACCCCTGTGATAGTAGGGCGTTCTGAAAAAATGAGTAAGTCTAAGAAAAATGTGGTGGATCCCCAGTCAATTATTGATACCTATGGGACAGATGCTGCGCGATTATTTGTTATGTCAGATACGCCCCCCGAAAGAGATTTTGACTGGAGTGATGAGGGGGTTGAGGGGGCTTGGCGATATATTAATCGTGTGTGGCGGTTGAGTCTTCAAGTTTTTGATCTTGAAGATCGGACGGGGGAGTCAGAGCCCACGCTCAATTTACGAAAAAATATTCATCAATCTCTTATGAAGTTTCAAAATGCTTATGAACGCAATGCGTTTAACAAGGCTATCGCCTTCTTGCGTGAATTAACAAATGCGCTTGAAAAAGCTGTCGATCATAAAGGAATAAGCCGTGCAGCTTTGAAGGAGGGTATAGAAATTCTTCTTCAGGGTTTGAATCCCATTATTCCCCATTTGACCAGCGAGCTTTGGAGTCGGATGAGAAAATCGGACAGCCTAGTTAATGTCTCCTGGCCCGTTGCTGATCCTAATCTTTCGGCAATTGAAAGCGCTACGATTGCGGTTCAGGTTAATGGCAAAACGCGAGGATCTTTTCAAGCGCCTGTTGATACTGAAAAATCCCTTGTTGAAGCAGAGGCTCTCGTTATTCCAGCTGTTATTCGCGATATCGCTGGTCGTCCTATACGTCGCATCGTTACGATTCCGAATCGGATTGTAAATATTGTTGTTTGAGGGGCGATATAAAATGAGAAAGAGACTAAAAATGGCAGGTAGGCAGTTCTTCTTATTAACTTTTTTAAGCTTTATTCTTGTTGGATGTGGCTTCCAGCCCTTATTGTCCGGTCAACATGAAACGCCCCAAAAGTTTAATTTGAGTATCACAGGCACCGGGTATTCGGCCTATAAATTTCGTCGAGAATTAGAAAAGCAACTTGCTTTGACGCCGAAAATAAATACCAACGCGTATATCATTAACATTTCTGTGAGTGAAGGTTATGTGCCGATTGCTTATGGAACTGACGCCACAATATCCCGAAGCCAAGTGCAAGCTATGGCAACTTACTCCATTCAGCTAGGCAGAGAATCTTTTGCAAGTGGGGTGGTTACCTCTTACAGCAGTTACATTTTGAATTATACAGAAGAATTTAGCACACGAAGTGCACAAACTGCAGCAAGTGAGCGTGCTCTTATCAATCTTGCCGAAGAGCTTAGCCGTGAAATTATGCTCAAAATACGTTCATTGCCGGAAGTGGCAGAAAAAACAAAGTTAAGCTTGGATAAAGATCACAATTGGTAACTCTTATTTCTTATTATTAATCCCTCCTGGATTTTCCTGATCGAAAGCTTTTTAATTACGTTAAATATTATATATTGTAATTAACAATACGATCACCATATATAAATTAAATCTTTCAAAAATATTAGTAGTAGGTGTAAATCATGAGTTTCTTGGTGCGATTGCTTGTCGTTACCTATTATCTAGTCCCCGCTTATGCTGTTGAAAAAATCGAGGAAGAGACTCCCTCTTCGAAAGTTTCAAGAGTGGCAAATTTTGAAGTTTTTCTAGATCACACGATCATAAAGAAGGGTATCCAAACGGTTCTTCTAGAATTGTTAAAAGATCTTTCTTCTACTGAGAGTGATTTTACAAATCCAATACATGCAACGTCTTTTCTTCATAGTGTGAATAAATCCGAAAATCCCTATAATTCAAAAAATATACCGAAAAGTGAGGTCTTAAAATATATTTCTGCCGAAGATTTTTATGAAATTTTAGGCGATCTCAACATTCATACAATTTCCATTCAAGCTATTAAAGATTTTAAGTTAAGCGAGGGTCACTATATATGTGATGAAAATGAAGAATATCATGGACTAAAACCCAAGGATTTATCAAGCTCAGACGTTGAGAATTGCACTATTGCAATAGAACCTTACCTTTGTCAGGCTACTGAGCGACTTATTCAGAAAACAGAGCCAAACAGCGTTATTATTTTTTTAGGTCGCTCTCCCCAATTATTCTCAACATACTTTCGAGAATTTTGTGAAAATAATGCAAATTCCAGAAGAGTAATTTCTTTGCCATATTCAGATAAAGCTAATCATGCTCAAAGAAATATTACAGATGGGAAAAGCACAATTTCTGCAAGCTCATTAACGTCCCTCTTCAAAATTTTTGTCACACAGAATAGGATTGAGAGATATTTTTCCTATCTCCAGACAGTTTTACCCCAAGATAATTCACCTGTTTATATAGTCGACCGCGCAGATTCAGCTGCAGGCGCATTTTCATTTATGCACCTTATAGATAGGTTTTATAGTTGGCGCACTTCACAACAGGGAGGCAATCATTGCCCAAAATTTTTACAATTTTTGGAAATGGGGTCCATTGGTATTCATTCAATTCAGGTAGAGCGTTTCTTCTCCCTTAATTCGATGGAAGAAGTACAACGGGCATGGCATGAACAACACCCTCCTGAGTTACCTGAAAATATCTTAGATCTTGAGTGGAAATTTCCCGGTATGCTTTTTGAAGAGAGGTTCCCGGCGGACGCTAATCAGGCCTTGAAAAATACCGATGTTTTGAGAATTTATTTTTCCAATGAGAAATTCCAAGTGGGTATTCCCTATTGTGCGCCTTATCGTTGGAATCGAGTAATTCTTTGTGATTCAGGTGAATTTCAAGAATGGCCATTTCAAACCAAGAAATTAACTGCTCAAGGAACTCGATTAATTAAAGCTATTCAAAGCCTTGTGAAAAAATAAGAGCATTTTCTAAAATCAACCGCTTGAGGCTAATGTCAAGCGGTTGACTTGAATCGTCATTTAATGCAGTTTTTGTCCTTCTGGTACAGCAGGGTCTGAGGTTGCAAGACAAATAGCACCGTTTGCATCTGAAAATCCCACTAGGAGAAATTCTGACATAAAGCCCGCAATGTTGCGGGGGGAAAGATTAACGCACCCAACAACAAGTCGTCCAAGAAGACTTTCCGGCGTATAGTGTTGGGTAATTTGTGCAGACGTTTGTTTGGTTCCGATTTCAGGCCCAAAATCTACCCATACTTTGTAGGCAGGTTTTTGGGCGCGCGCAAACAACTCCACTTTGACGACTTTTCCACAGCGCAAGTCAACACGACTAAAATCTTCATAGGATATTTTGTTCATTTTCATAATCCATAATTAATTGTTTTTAATGATAATCTAAAGAAAACAGTTATAGGGCAGGTTAGATAAATGGAGATAAGCGTTACCGCTTATACAAAAAACAAGGAGTGAAAGAATGACGACTTTTTACCATAGTTTTCTTTTACCCATTATCTTAAAAATGATCAAGAAAAATGCGTGTGGGTTTTAAGTTTACTGGACTTTCTCATTAATGGCCAGAGGGGTGGTCTCGGTAGATTTTTCTGCTATACACCCCAGTTTGGAAACTGTCATGGGAAATTTCTTTCCTTCATAGATTTCAAAACGTAGTTGTGTTTCAATCCCTTTTAATTTGAAAATTTTAGCGCGCAAATCTTCAGCAATTGTATGGAAATTAAGTAAGGATAAATTTTTTATATCTACCATAAAATCACTCGTAAGACGTTGATCGACAATTCTCATAAGGAAGTTGGCATCTTCTTGAAGTTTTGGGTCTTGAGCGACAAGATAGTTTGCCATAAGTTTGCGAATAATACCGATATTTCTTTCATAGGAGGTCGCTGGTGTTGCGCCCCTCGTTTGTCCAAAAGTTTTAATATCTAGAGTGTTTAAAGCCGCGATATTAATATCGCCATTCGAGTGTCCTTTAAAAGTCATTTCTGGGAAAAGCTTTGCCAGACAAATGTTAGAAATTTTACCCTCACTGGAAATTGTCATGCTATCGATTCCCAAATCTTTAAGCGGTCCCTTAGGGTCACAGAGATTTGGGTGGTTTTTACAAAAAGCCTTGCTACACTTTGAATTCACACTTTTGCATTGGGCACAATCCGACATAAAGTAGGACAAGCTTCCACAATTCCCTACACCGCAATTTCTTTTACAAGCAATTGCATAAGTTTGTGAAAATATTCCAAAACTCACTATGAATACTAAAGCTTTTATCATGTTTTTCTCTTTCAAAATGCATCATCTACTTTTAAGAATGAACGGAATTGATAAATAAAGTATTAAAAGGAGTATTTGGGCCCTATCTATTGAGGCCCCCATAGTTTGAGGGTAGGGTTGGTTTCATGTTCAAGGAGCAAGTCCGTCAAAGCCCAAACCAGGGCATCTAACCGATCGGGAGATTTGGTTGTGATACCAGGTACATAAGTACATAACTGATTTTCCAGGAAACTGAATGGTCGTGTATGAAAGACGCGATTTTGCTCATAGAGGGCTGCAATGGGTTCAGCTCGGGTGAATTTCCCCCGTGTCGCACGGACGGCTTTGTAAGGAATTGTTGGATCAAGACTTCGTAAAATACGCTCGACAAGGTCTCCTCCTTTATTGACTTCAGCAACGACGCGATCTGCATTTAACCGCCAGTAAGATTCAACCACGCGTTGTCCCCAATCTCCGGGGCTGAGTCGACCACTTAAATCGTCAAGGATATAAGCACACTTATTTTCCGCAAGACCCGCAATAACGATACCTGTTTCATCGCTCTCTTCATGATGGGTGGTGGCCGGATCAATGGCGATCACGATACGAATCAATTTCGGTGTACCGATTGCATCATAAAGTGGCTCTTGGTAGCGAATCAAATCTCGTCTCCACAATGCCCCTTGGTGTTCTGTTAACACTTCCGCATAGAGTTCTTGAGCTCCAAGGCGTGTGCCTTCAAATTGCTTCACAATTTGATCCAAATATGCCGGCGCCAGGTTATTGTGATTTTCAAATGTTGTTCCTTTTGTCACGACAACATCTTTACGTAACTGAAGTTTTTCAATTAAGGGAATGGGTCGGGGAGTGGTGGTCACAATACAGCGCGGGTCATTTCCCAGGCGCAAAGCTAACATCAATTGATTCCATGTTTCTTCAGGGTAACGAAATTTGGCCAATTCATCAATCCAGATGGCGTCGAATTGAGGCCCTCGAAAATGATCAAAATGATCCGCTCCGTAAAGCGTAGCCACTGTCCCATTAGGCCAAACCAGTTGATGAAGTGTTTTTTTAAAATGAGGGCGCTCGAAAGGGGGATGTATTTCTAACAGTCCGCTTACTCCTTCGACCATGACAGCACGGGCCTCGCGAATAGATTGACTAATGAGAGCTAAGCGTCGATAGCGTCCCGAACAGGCCCAATTCCGTGTGGTTTCTGCTCCCGTGCGGGTTTTGCCAAAACCACGTCCGGCAAGAATCATCCAGGTTCGCCAATCTCCGCAAGGAGGAAGTTGACTGGGGCGTGCATTTTTAATCCAAGTATATCGCTGGCTATTCTTGGCAAGGTATTCGTTTATTTTTTGGCATAGGGGATTCGCATGCATGTAAAAGTCCTCTTCTAGACGATGAAAGCCCGATATCATGATCTGAAATAAGCTGTATACTCAATGCTTTAAAAAGCCCGGGACGATATGCTAAAAAAGATGATGTAAAGGGGCAGGGAGAAGGCTTGCCCTTTCCCCTGCTTTTGGTTTAAAGATGGGAATCGAACAAGTCTAATCAATAGAATGACCAATTCACGATGACAAATACCCAATCGCTCCTCAATTTTGGTGAACCGGACGTTATTGAAACGGGGAAGCCTCCTTTGGGTATGTCTCCTGTGATGGCACAATATTGGGAGATGAAGCAACAATACCACACCTGTTTGCTGTTCTTTCGAATGGGCGACTTTTATGAATTGTTTTTTGAGGATGCTATAGTCGCCGCTAAGGCTCTTGATATCGCTCTTACCAAACGCGGCAAACAAGAAGGGGAAGAAATTCCCATGTGTGGTGTACCAGCCCATACCTATGAAATTTATTTGGCAAAGCTTATTCAAAAAGGATTTAAGGTTGCGGTTTGTGAACAAATGGAAGACCCAGCAGCCGCCAAAAAGCGAGGAGCTAAAGGCCCGTTGCGTCGAGACGTGGTGCGTGTTGTCACGGCGGGAACCTTAACCGAAGAAGGGCTTTTGGATGCTCGACAAAATAATTTTTTAGTCGCCCTGTCTCCGGTGACCCAAAAAGCAATCGGGGTGGGCGCTATTGATCTTTCTACAGGTGTTTTTTTAATTGAGGAAACAACAATCGAGGGACTCGCTTCCCTTTTGGCGCGTTTAAATCCCGCAGAAATTGTGTTACCGGATCGTCTGTTAGAAGAGCCAGCACTTTATGAAACGTTTGGGGGGTGGAAGAAAAAATTAAGTCCGCTACCTCAAGCTCGATTTGATGAAGACAATAGCCGACGACGTTTAGAAGAGGTTTATCACGTACAAACTTTAGATGCATTTGGAAAATTTACAGCCAGTGAAATTCGCGCCGCAGGTGCTTTGATCGATTATATTTACATTACTCAAAAGTCAGCTTTGACAATGATTGAGCGTCCTCGAAAAATTTCATCTCAAGGTATTCTGATGATTGATCCTGCCACCCGGCGCAGCTTGGAATTAGAAATTACCTTAAATGGGCAACGTCAGGGAACGCTTTTAAGTACCATAGATAGAACCCTAACAGCGGCTGGCAGTCGTTTATTAAGTTTGCGATTGAATGCGCCTCTAACTCAGGTAGCACCCCTGCTTCAGCGTTTGGATATGGTGACATTTTTTGTTGAAGCTTCTCAGACAAGGGGTCAAGTGCGCGAAGCTTTAAAGTCATGCCCTGATATGGAACGCGCCTTATCGCGTATTAACTTGGGGAGAGGAAGTCCCCGAGATTTAGCTGCCCTTCGGGATGGGTTAAGACAAGCAGAAACGATTCAAAATCTTTTAGGCGCACAAAATATGCCAGAACCTATCTCCCGAGAAAATGCACGGTTAGGGGGGCATACTCTTGTTTGGGATCGGTTAAATCGTGCCCTTGCTGATAGTTTGCCTCCTTACGCACGTGAGGGGGGATTTATGGCTACCGGCTATCATGAAGAGCTAGATCATTATCGCGTTTTGCGAGATAACAGTTTTAGTCTGACCCAAAAATTGCAAGCGGAATATATTACCAAAACGGGCGTTAACACTTTAAAAATTCGTCACAATAATGTCATTGGTTATCATGTAGATATAGGCCCTTCCCACGCTCAAAAAATGAGTGAGGAGTTTATCCACCGCCAAACACTTGGGTCTTCCATTCGGTATACGACCCTCGCCTTGTCTGAATTAGAACGCGAAATTGAATCAGCAGCCCATCACGCTTTGACGTTAGAACTGCAACTTTTTGCTGATTTAGTCGCGGAAGTTCAAGGACGGGCTCCCGAAATTTTACAAACCTGTCGAGCGTTAGCAAGCCTGGATGTTGCCGCCTCTCTCGCTCAGCTTGCGGTTGAAGAGAATTATGTGCGTCCCATCGTAGATGACACGATGATGTTTGACATTAAAGGGGGGCGCCACCCGGTTGTAGAAACAGCCCTCAAATCTGCGGGAAATACGCCGTTTGTGGCTAACGATTGTTTGATGGATGATGCACAGAAACTAATCCTAATGACGGGGCCAAATATGGCGGGGAAAAGTACTTTTTTACGCCAAAATGCTGTGATTATTTTGCTCGCTCAAATGGGGTCATATGTACCAGCAACCACTGCCCACATTGGTATTGTGGATCGTATTTTTAGTCGTGTGGGAGCGGCGGATGATTTGGCAGCGGGGCGGTCCACCTTTATGGTTGAAATGGTAGAAACGGCAGCTATCTTGCATCAAGCCACTGCTCGATCTTTTGTTATTTTAGACGAAATTGGGCGGGGGACAGCGACATTTGATGGTTTGTCCATTGCCTGGGCAGTTGTGGAATCTTTGTGTCGCGTTAATAAATCCCGCGCTTTGTTTGCTACTCATTATCATGAACTCACCCAACTAACCAGCAGTTTACCCATGATGGTGTGTGCGACCATGCGCATTAAGGAATGGAATGGGGATGTGATTTTTTTGCATGAAGTCATTCCGGGATGTGCTGATAAATCCTATGGCATTCATGTGGCAGCACTTGCCGGTTTACCGGCTCTGGCAGTTGAACGGGCAAAGCAAGTCTTGGCAATATTGGAAGGTGAGCGCAAAGATGTTCCTATTCATGCAACACAACCATTAGACGTTTCTTCCCCCCCGGTTTTGCCAACAAAAACTTCTCGTGCGGAAGAGGCTTTGCAAGAACTTTCACTCGATGATCTCTCGCCCCGTCAAGCGCTTGATGAGCTTTATCGGTTGAAAGGCCTCGTATCAAACAGCGATTAAAATTTCGTTGGCCTCATTGCGAGGAGCGAAGCGGGGAACAGTGGATTTATAATCAAAAAAGCCTTTGAGGAGTTTGTTCAATTCAGAACTTTACTCAAAGGCTTCTTTTGGGTTTGTAGGGTCTAAATACTATTTTTTATCTTCTTTTTTGTTACCAAAAAGATTATCGGCAACTTGTTCAATTTTATTGCCAATCCTATCTGCAAGATCTGAGGGCTTGTTAACAAAATCTCCCCCTTCTAAACCGAGAGGCTCAACCTTATCAGGTGGTGTTTGTGTTGTTGGTTGAGACGTGGGTGTAGCCTTTTCTTCTTGTCCTGTTGTTTTATCACTGGCCAAAACCGGTGTTGCCCACCACGCGACAACCAACAAACTGAGTAAAAATTTTGAATTGAGAACTTTCATTTGAACCTCCCATTAATTAAGAAATTTTTCACATTTGGTTACAGTCTTATTCTATGAGAACTTTTCTAAAACGATAGGAGAAATATCAGCTTAATTTCATGTGGTCATATGAAATTTTTTCTGTGTTAGGGCGCAGAAGAATTTTGAAGAAGAATAAACAAGATAAGGAATGTTATTGAAAGATCATGATTTTTTTTCGGAAAAGTAAAGTCGGCTTCGTCCATTTGATGCCAGTCGTTGCAAGGAGTAAAGCGACCTGTCAAACGATTTTTCATAAGGAATCGGTTGTGACGATTTGCCATTTATAAGGCTTCACATTTAAATTGATAAATTGTGTATTTTGCTTTACTTAGAATATAAGAATTCTTTCATATAAAAATTAAAATTATGAACAAATTTTATTATAAATTATTATGGCCTATAGTCATGGCCTTCCCCTTTCTATCAAGTTCCATCGGGGGTGTGGATAAAGATGCCGGCCTCGGTGCCACGTCGCCTTCACGTCTTGTTAATGGGCACGAAACTCCAAAAGATGCAGTGCATCTAGCAGCTGGGTGTGCGATAGCTGCAGATTTATTGGAAAATGGGTATTTAGTTCATTTAACGCGAATGAATTTGTTTGGTGAGCAGACAAATTTAAAACTGTATGGTGGTGCTCTTGTTCCTTTAACCACCTTTGAGATGACAAACACGATGCGTAAGAGCATAACATATACACCGAATCCTGATAGTTTTCGGCCTTGTATTTATTTTAGTTTGCACACAGCCTTGTGCGAGAATTCTTTAGATCCCAATGTGGGGGCATATATCCAAGCTGTGTTGATTCCGGCAAAACTATTAAGAGATCGAATAGTGAATCTCTTCCCAAGTGATACGGCAGTTTGGGCTTCTGAAATTGACTTGCGTCAGATTGAAGGTTGTGTAATTTTTCCAAACCATGAGACGATTTTCCCAAAAGATTTGGATCTCGGTGGTATTAAAATTGAGCGCTTTGAAGGCTCACTTTCTTCGGCTGTCAAAACATGGCTACGTAAAAATACGGGAAAATGTATCGACCTTGTAAAAGCCCCTGAGGGCAAAGAAGTACTCTTAGATAAAGCTATCTTAGATGGGCATGATTTTACAGATTCTCGTTACTTTAGTGAATTTTTGCAATCGCACCCTTGTGTTTCTTTTGGCTACGAAAAAACACCAAAACGCCCTGGTTTTGGTCCTTTAATCAGTTATTTGCATACAATCGTGTTAGAGTTTTCTCAAATATTTCGTTATGGAATATACCAAAGTTATCCTGTCGTAACACCTTATTATGTAAACAAATATCGTGTTGAGCCTCTCGTGGTTCTGGCTAATCATGCCCTTTCTCTTTTAGAAGAATTGCTTATTAAACAGGGTAATGAGCTTATGGTGCAAGACTTTAGAAAAAAACAAAAACCTAAAGTATTAAGGGCCATTGCCAACCTCCAAAATTATGCTCAAGCAAATATAGAAAAGCCAAACTACCAACAACGGCCCCACACCCTCGATGTTGCCTTGCGACTAGCGAATTGTCCTTATGGATTTGTTCAAACTGTGTTAAAAGATAAAGCTTTTTCAGAAATTCGTGAAGAAATGGAAGCAATGTATTGGTTTTGGAGATATCTAACCGAACCCTTAGGTGTCCTGCCGGTTGATGATCTTAGCCCCCTAATGCATATAGCAAGATTGGCACAGGAAATTCGTTTAAAAATAACGGAAGGCCGAGGGCACTTCCTCTATATACATCTTTTGAATACCATTGGAGCTTTTGCAATATGTATGGTGGATACACTTGATTATAAGGAAGGATATGCATCTGCCTTATCTGCTTTTGCGCCAGCATTGCCGAGAGCCGGAGCAGTTACCTACAAGACAAAGGACTCCACGACGGATCTAAAGTTTAAGAATAATCTTGAGAGCGTAGGCATAAAAATACCTCAAGAAGTATGGTATAAAGGCATAACGGAAATGCCAAATTTCGTAAGTTCACGCAACAGTGTGGATTCCTTTTAAATATTTTTCTTCATTTGTTACCCTATGTAAAACAATCCACATATTATCGAGCTTCTCTTTTCTTAATCTTGTTTTGTTGGCATGAAAGAGATACAAACAAATTAAAAAGGGACTCTCATGCCTAAACTGAAACAAATTCTCACTTTTCTGAGTATTTTTGCCCTTATTCTCGGGTTGTCGCATTTTTATATGTTTACGCGCCTGAACTATTATCTGCAGTTAACTGGCTCTCAGAGTTTCTTTTTGGGGTCTTTGTTGACAATATATTCTTTACTTACCTTAATTCATATTCCCGTCAGCCGCATTTTGCCCCGTAAAGCGGCAACCCTTTTGGCGTGGGCGATTTATCCTTGGATGGGTTTTGCCTTAATCCTATTTGTGACACTCGTTGCAACAGATGCGGTTTGGTTTTTCTTGAAATTTGTTCCTTTAAGTCATTTGCCGGAACCTCAGTCCCTTCTTCAATTTTGCTTTGGTGTTGTGGCATTGAGTGTTACCGGAATATTGGGAGCAATCGCTTTGTGGAATGGGTTACGTTTCGTAAAAGTTAAGCCTTTAATGATTAAACTCGATCGGCTTTCGAAATCGCTAGATGGAACGAGAATTGTTCAAATTACGGATCTTCATATCGGGGCATTAATTAAGGGCGATTGGTTGCAAAAAGTGGTTAACAAGGTGAATGCTTTGAAGCCGGATTTAATTGTTATTACGGGCGATTTGGTTGATGGTTCCGTTGAAGATTTACGCGCTCACGTAGATCCGCTTGCGAATTTAGAAGCGCCGATGGGTATTTATTTTATTACCGGCAATCATGAATATTATTCTGGCGTCGAACCCTGGTGTGATTATATTGCGGGCCTCGGCATTCGAGTATTACGTAACGAGCGGGTCTCAATTTCAGCTGGCACTGATTCCATTAGTTTTGATCTGGCTGGCGTTGACGATTGGGGAAGCAGTCACTTCCCGGGGGAAGGGCCCAATTTAAAAAAAGCTTTGCGGGGTCGGGACCCCAATAAGGCATTGATTCTTTTAGCCCATCAGCCGGCAGCTATCCATGAAGCAGCTGAGCAGGGTGTTGATCTTCAACTTTCCGGGCACACCCATGGGGGTCAGATTTGGCCGTTTACTTATTTGGTTTATCTGCAGCAACCTTATACAACAGGTCTTCATCGCTATAATAAGCAAACGCAAGTATATATCAGTTCCGGTACAGGGTTTTGGGGCCCACCCATGCGGTTAGGGACTGCAGCAGAAATTACTCATATTACCCTTCGGTCTGCTGCATAAAAGTCTGATTTTCCTTTACCTTAAGATAGAGAATTATCTCTTGTCGGTAAGCCTAAGTGTATATAGGCAAGGTCGGTGAGCATACGCCCGCGAGCGGTTCGTTGAATAAGACCTTGTTGAATGAGATAGGGCTCAATGACTTCCTCAAGGGTTTCCGTTTGCTCGGCTAACGCAGCAGCCAGGGTTTCAACACCCACGGGTCCGCCTTTATAAAAATCAATCATCAACTGCAAATAGCGTTGATCTTGGGCTTCGAGACCAAGACGGTCCACTTGCAAGCGATTGAGGGCGAGGTTGGCAACCTCTGCTGTTACAATAGTTTCTCCTGCAACGGCAGCGAAGTCGCGAATGCGACGCAGAAGGCGTCCGGCAATTCGAGGTGTACCACGGGAACGTCGGGCAATCTCTGTGGCGCCATCATCATTGAGGACAAAGTTGAGCAAATCTGCTCCTCGTTTCACAATACGTCGCAAATCCTCAACATCATAAAACATGAGGCGCAACGGGATACCGAATCGTTCCCGTAAAGGCTGGGTTAATAATCCACTGCGTGTAGTTGCGCCCACGAGAGTAAAAGGGGGTAATTCAATTTGAATGGAGCGAGCAGCCGGTCCTTCACCAATCATGATATCGAGTTTGAAATCCTCCATAGCGGGATATAAAATTTCTTCAATTGCGGGGCTCAACCGGTGAATTTCATCAATAAATAAAACATCGTGCGGCTGCAGATTGGTCAAAAGTGCGGCCAAATCGCCAGCACGGGCAATGATGGGCCCAGAGGTGGTGCGAAATCCAACACCCAGTTCCCGAGCAATAATTTGTGCCAACGTTGTCTTACCCAAACCTGGCGGTCCAAATAGTAACACATGATCCATGGCATCGCCCCGGGTGCGGGCGGCTTCAATGAATACGCTTAAATTGGCACGAACCGGCGCTTGACCCGTAAAGTCTTTTAAGGTGAGAGGGCGAAGGGAAACTTCACCCAAATCTTCTTCGAGAAATTCTGGAGTACTGAGACGTTCTTCAACCGCCTTGTTTATTTCAACCATGATTGGCTCCGCCGGCTAATTTTTGCGATAGAATGTTCAACCCCTGGCGAATGAGGGCTTCTGTTGAGACCCCGGGCCCGAGGGTTTGAGAAGATTTGGCGACAGCCTCGACAGCTTCTGCACGCCGGTAGCCAAGATTAGTGAGGGCAGAAATGGCTTCACTCATTCCCCCAGAAACTGAAGCAATACTATCAATACTTCCAGAGTTTGTGGTGCTTAATTGTAAGGCAAATCCCCCCACTTTACCTTTGAGCTCTGCTACAATGCGTCCCGCTAACTTCGGCCCTACACCATCGGCACGGGTAATAAGGGCTTGATCTTGAGTCAAAATGGCTTGATGAAGCTCATCGCTCGACAAGGCCGAAAGAAGGGCTAAGCCAACCTTAGCACCTACGCCTTGAATGCCCAAAAGCAAACGAAACCAAGTTCGTTCGTCCTCGTGAAAGAAACCAAAGAGCTGAGTTTGCTCATTACGGACCAACGTTTCAATCATGAGAGAGAATTTTTCTCCCATTTGGGGTAGGTGCGATAGTGTGCGTGCGGAGGCAAAAACTTGGTATCCTACACCGCCTACATCTAGGATGAGCCAGTCTGGGCCTGTAGAATCCAGTATGCCGGATAATTTTGCAATCATAAATTAAAGCCTATTTTCGAAGGAGTTGAACATAAGATACCACGGGACTTTGCTGTACCCAATCATTTTTCCTCTCAACATTACTGAAAAGTCGTGCCAGAATAATTAAGCACTAAGATGTCCTAACCCAAAATTGAGTGATGAACAATGCTTGCAGTTCAAGATAAAGTGAATTTAAAGATCAGCACTCCTTTAGGCAAAGATGCCTTGATAATGGACAGATTTGATGGTGTGGAGCAAATTTCTGAGCCTTTTTGTTTTAATCTTGATATGCACTCGCTATCGCCCGATCTTGATTTATCTAAGCTTGTGGGGAAGGAAATCCAAGTTACTTACGAGTATGGAAAGGGCAAAAGATATTTCTGCGGAATTGTAGGCACGGCAGAACAGGGTTGGACCGTAAAAAAGGGGAAAAATAATTATACTTTTTATCAAGCCAAAATATATCCCAAATTTTGGTTGCTGAAATTTACGCGTGACCACCGCATTTTTCAAAATAAAACAGCGATGGAAATTATCAAGGAAGTTTTAAGCGATAATGATGTGACAGAAATAGAAGATAAGACATCCTCTTGTGGCAAAAGAGTGCGTAAATACTGCGTGCAATATGCCGAAAGTTGTTTTGATTTTATTTGTCGACTCATGGAAGAAGAGGGCATATTTTACTATTTTGAGCACACGAGCTCTGCTCACAAAATGGTTATTTGTGATGATTCGAAAGGAGCAGAGGATGTAGACCCGGGGACGATTAAGTTTCTAAAATCATATTCTTCAAAACCGCCCTTTAATATGCTTTATACCGTACGAAATCAAGAAAAAGTCGTGGTCAAGAAGTTTGCAGCAGCAGACTTTAATTTTAAGACTCCCACAACGAAGCTTTACAACAAAGTGTCTGGCAAAGGTATGGGCGGTGAAGTTTATCAATATCCCGGTATGTTTATGAAATCCGATGAGGGGGACTTAATTGCCAATCATCGAATTCAAGACTTAGAATGGGCTAAAATTACTTTAAGTGGGTTTTCTACAGTACCTACTTTCTGTTCCATGTATAGCTTTACGATGGCAGAACATCCACGATCTGATTTAAATAAAAAGTATGTTCTTTATCGTGTGCATCATCGCATTAATCAGAATGCAAAAAGTGAAAGTGAAGAGCTGTATGAAAATGAGTTTGTAGCATTTCCGGCAGATGTACCTTTCCGTCCGCAACTTATAACCCCTAAGCCCCTGATTCATAGTACGCAAACAGCTATTGTCACGACCAAAGCTGGAGAAGAAATTTGGACTGATGAATTTGGGCGCGTTAAAGTCCATTTTCATTGGGATCAACGAGGGACCCAAGATGAGAAAAGTTCCTGTTGGATTCGCGTAGCTCAATTATGGGCGGGAAACAATTGGGGCGGTGTTTTTACGCCGCGCATTGGGATGGAAGTTGTCGTCACGTTTCTGGATGGGGATCCGGATCGGCCTTTAATTACGGGATGTGTTTACAACGGTAAAAATGCAAATCCTTACGCCAAAAGTGAACCGACAAAAAGTACAATTAAGTCCGATACCTCCAAAGGTGGAGGCGGTTTTAATGAATTTAGATATGAGGATAAAAAGGGAAGTGAACAAATTTTTCTTCATGCTCAAAAAGATTGGGATTCAGAAGTTGAACACTCACGAACTCTCCTCATCAAAACCGGAGATGATACCTCAACAATTAAAAAGGGAGAGAGAAAGGTCACGTTAAATGGGGGAGATACGGGTCATGATACCCTGACTTTAGACAAGGGAAATCGGATGGTTGAATTAAAAGGGTCGGGAACAACAAATACCCTTTCCATCACCAATGGCGATGACATTATCAAAATCTCTAAAGGGAACCAAAAAATAACGTTAGGTGGGGGTAACATGACCATTGACGTGACGGGCAATATTACGATTAAAGCATCTGGAAACATCGATATGGAATCCAAAGGGAATACGAATATTAAATCTACAGGGCCCCTCAGTATTGAGTCTAGTGCAACGGCAAGTTTGAAGTCCACGGGCCCTTTGAGTATAGAATCCAGTGCGGTCGCAAGTATAAAATCGACAGGCCCTTTGAGTATAGAATCCAGTGCATTGGCTTCCCTGAAGGCCACGGGTCCTCTTTCTGTCGAATCAACAGCTATGGTTCAAGTGAAAGGAGCCATCATTAGTATAAAAGCGGATGCTGCCATCAAAATGCAGGCGGGTGCGGGTATTATTCTTCAAGGCCCTGTCGTTAACATTAAAGGTGCATTAAAGATTGGGTAAAGCTGAAATGGGGAATACCTATGCCACATTAAAGGGGTTTGAAAATGGTCTTTTTTGTTGTTGATAAGGTTAGTCTAACTTGTTCATATGGCACCTGTTCTAGCAAATTAAAAGTATCTCCTTTGGAAATTCCCATTGAAGCCGTTTCAACAGGGGTAGGTGCTGTCGGTGGGGGCGTAGTATTAGGCGCAAGTCTTACCGTTCCTGACGGTCTTGTCAAAAAATTTGATGCTTCCGGAAAAGTAGTTGCGCAAGCAAATTTTAAAGCAGGTGTTGCTATGGGGGAGAGCGCGACCTTTGATGCAAAGGGACAAGCAACGCAAAGACTGATGTTTGTGGGTGGCAAACTCCATGGGCCTGCCATGATATATGATAATGGTGTCGTAACGGCGCAGATGCATTTTAATAAAGGGGTTATGGCTGGAGAAAGTAAATTCTATGACGCTCAAGGTCGATTGGCAGTCCAGACAAATTTTGCGGCCGGTAAGGAACATGGAATGCGAGTGACTTATAATGTTGAAACGGGCGCTGTTCTTTCTAAGGAAGAATTTGTCAACGGTGCGATGAAGGGAGCCGCGCAACAATCTCAAGCCATAAAAAGTGGGATTGGTGCTCAGGCACAAGCGGGTGCAGGTGTTGGTATTGGACTGACCGCGTCCATAAAAGTGCCAGCGGTTTCTGGTGGGATTGATATGAATTTAGATTCTATAGCCACTGTGGATGGCAACGCTGTAGGTTCCGTTATGGATCATCTTCCCAATATTAACATTCGTCCGTTTTGCTATTGTACGAGTCGTGCCAATCCTGCAGTTGCTGAAGCGACAAAAAAAGCCAATGGTCAGTTAAGGCCTCAACCTTGTACCCCAAAAACAACGACTCCGTGGTTGCCTGGGTCTCATGATGCCACAATGTTGGATAAACCAACTCTTACTCATACCTCAAAATTAATTTGTGTATATGCAGGGGTTATAGAAATAGAGGATCCCGGACAAAATAAGGCTACTGTCCCGTGAGGCGAGCGTCATAAACAAAGGGGACTTTTCTTCCGAAAAATCCCCTTTAACTTTAATTGTTTTTTGCTTTTTTAGCGACGATCGCCGAAGAGTTGTAGCAGTGCTAAAAAGAGGTTTAGGAAATCTAGATATAACCTTAAAGCTCCCATTAACGCTTTCTTGCCCATAACTTCTTGGTTATCTCCGGCATAATAAATCGATTTAATCGTTTGCGTATCATAAGCAGTCAAGCCAGTAAACACGATAACGGAGATAATAGAAATAATAAACTGCATCGCAGAGCTTTGCATGAACATGTTAATGATACTGGCAATAACAATGCCGATCAGTCCCATAAACATAAAAGATCCCATACCCGATAAATCTCTATTTGTTGTGTAACCATAAAGACTTATGGCTCCAAACATTGAGGATGTTATGAAAAAGATGCGCGCAATGCTCGTACCCGTATACATCAAAAATATGGAAGCAAGGGAAACACCCACCATAGCTGAATAAGTCCAGAATAAGGCTTGTGCCGTTGCATATTTCAAGGTGTTAATACGAAAACTCAAAAAGAAAACAAGAGCAAGAGGCGCAAAAACAAATACCCATTTTAAGCCTGTGCCAAACACAAGTTGCATCATTGCAGGGACATTTGCGACTGTATAAGCCGCACCACCTGTTAATAGCAACCCAAAGGCCATAAACATATAAACTTGGCTTAAGTATGAGCGTAAACCTTGATCAATACCCTCCAGGGCTCCAACGCTCCGCTCTGCACGCCAAACAGTTTTATCTTCAATTTTGCTCATAATATTTCCTCCTAAAGTTATAGAATTCAATCTTAGTATAGCTGTGGAGAGCTCAAAAAGCAATCCGGGGAATTGAAAACTTGGAAGACCAAGAGGTAGAACGGTATAAAATGCATCCCCTGATCTTCCAGATTGGTCTATCTCTGCTAGAATTTTTTTCAAAAATAGCTTACATAAGAGTATAAAAATAAAAATTATAGAGTTGTATATATAATGATCATTGCGCCGACACCCCACGGGATACAGGAGGCTTGTCGTCTCTTGCGAGAAGGACAGGTGATTGGTATGCCAACGGAAACGGTTTATGGCTTAGCCGCAGATGCAACTCAAGATAACGCTGTGGCGCGGATTTTTGAGGTCAAAAATCGCCCAACTTTTAATCCGTTGATTATTCATGTGAGTTCTACACAGGAAGCAGAAACTCTTGTCGACATGAGTCTTGAAGCCCAATCTTTAATGGAGATGTTTTGGCCAGGACCTTTAACCCTTGTGCTCAATCGTAAGAAAAATTGCCCTATTTCCTTACTTGCGAGTGGGGGATTGGACACATTAGCCATTCGATGCCCGTCGCACCCCGTTGCTGGTCGATTGATTCAAGAATATGGGAAACCGCTGGCTGCACCGAGTGCAAATCGCTCCACAACAATTAGTCCAACTTCTGCTGATGATGTTGCTATGTCATTGGGAGATTTTGTCCCCCTAATACTTGATGGTGGTCCTTGTGAAATTGGATTGGAGTCGACTATCTTAGATTTATCTGAAGACAGGCCAATATTGCTGCGTCCCGGCAGTGTTTTGCGAGAATCTTTAGAGTCGATTGTCGGGTCAATTTATTATGCGAAAAAAAATACGCCTGGGTCTCTTATTAAGGCTCCAGGGATGATGCATCGTCATTATGCTCCTCATCGTCCTTTACGCCTAAATGCTTTGGATTGCCGTCCGGGAGAAGCGCTTTTGGGATTTGGCCCTACAACAACAGTGCCTGTGACTTTAAATTTAAGTGAAACTGGTGATTTCAGAGAAGCCGCTGCAAACTTATTTAGGATGTTACGCCAACTCGATAAGGATTTATATACGGGTATTGCTGTGATGCCAATTCCCTCTACGGGATTAGGGGTGGCCATTAATGATCGATTGCAAAGAGCGGCAGTTCTGGAAGACTTTTTGAATCACCCGAGGGAAGATTTATGACGACAAATATTAGCATCCGTGGCGCTCGTGAGCATAATCTGAAAGACATTAATGTCGATATCCCGCGCGATCGTTTGGTTGTGATTACGGGGCTGAGCGGCTCCGGCAAGTCTTCCTTAGCATTCGATACGCTGTATGCGGAAGGTCAACGGCGATATGTTGAAAGTTTATCTGCATATGCTCGTCAATTTTTACAACTTATGCAAAAACCGGATGTTGATTCCATTGACGGATTGAGTCCTGCCATTTCTATCGAACAAAAAACAACTTCTAAAAATCCCCGCTCGACAGTAGGCACTGTGACGGAACTGTATGATTATTTGCGGCTTCTTTTTGCTCGTATTGGTATTCCCCATTCACCGGCAACGGGTTTGCCAATTGAGGCTCAAACGGTAAGCCAAATGGTGGATCGTATTTTAGGAATGCCTGCAGGAACTCGCCTTCTCCTTTTGTCTCCGATTGTGCGGGGACGGAAAGGGGAATATAAACGAGAAATTTTGGATTTACGTAAAAAGGGGTTTCAGCGCGTTAAAGTTGATGGTGTTGTTTATGAAATTGATCAAGTCCCTGCGCTCAATAAAAAAGTTAACCATGACATTGAAGTTGTTGTGGATAGAATTGTGGTGCAACCAGAAATTGCCCAACGTTTGGCGGACTCTTTAGAAACAGCTTTAAATTTAAGTGATGGCCTTGCGCTTGCAGAACAAGTTGATGGGGGCGAACAAACGACTTTTTCAGCAAAATTTGCCTGCCCCGTTTCCGGTTTTACCCTCAATGAAATTGAGCCTCGTCTCTTTTCATTTAACAGCCCTCATGGTGCATGCCCTACCTGTGATGGACTTGGTATGGAGATTGACTTTGTGGCGTCATTAGTGGTTCCCAATACGAATTTGAGTTTACGGGAAGGTGCTATTAAACCTTGGGCCGTTGCTCAAGGAACAGGTCGCAAACGATTCCAAACGAATGAATATTATTCACAAGTTCTAGAATCACTCGCTCGCCATTTTAAATTTTCTATGGATACGCCCTTTGGAGACCTTCCAACGACTATACAAGAATTAATTCTCAATGGGTCAAAAGGACAATCCGTTTCCTTAGCATTTGATGATGGTATGCGCAAATATACAACCCATAAAGCCTTTGAAGGTGTATTACCCAATCTCCAACGACGCTGGCGAGATACAGAGAGCGATTGGATTCGTCAAGACTTAACACGTTATCAAATGATGAGTCCCTGTTCAGCTTGTCAGGGGCAGAGATTAAAACCGGAGGCTTTGTGTGTTAAAATTGCCGGTCGCTCGATCAGCGAAATATGTGCTCTTTCTATTGGAGAGGCATCGACATGGTTTTCTACAGTTGATCTTAGCAAAAAGCATCAGGAAATTTCTCACCGCATTCTGAAAGAAATTCATAATCGATTGACCTTTTTGGTAAATGTCGGTCTTGATTATTTGACTCTATCCCGTTCTTCGGGGACGTTATCGGGAGGGGAAAGTCAACGCATTCGACTTGCTTCGCAAATTGGGTCAGGATTGACAGGTGTTTTGTACGTATTGGATGAACCATCTATCGGGCTTCATCAGCGTGATAATGACCGCCTCCTGTCAACCTTAAAGCATTTGCGTGATATTGGGAATACGGTTGTTGTGGTTGAACACGATGAAGATGCTATTCGTACGGCGGATCAGGTCATTGATATGGGCCCTGGAGCTGGCCGCCATGGGGGTGAAATTGTTGCGCAAGGGACACTTGCGGAAATTTTGAACAATAAAAAAAGTCTTACCGGTCAGTATTTATCTGGAAAACGCAAAATTGATATCCCTAAGAATCGCCGTAAGGGATCTGGGCATGCTCTCAAAGTGGTGGGCGCACGTTCCAACAATTTGAAAAATGTGACTGTTGATTTCCCCTTAGGAACGTTAACTTGCGTCACAGGAGTGTCAGGAGGCGGTAAATCTTCACTCGTTATTGAGACGCTTTATAAAGCGTTGGCGCGAGAATTTTCTGATACAAAGGATCCGGCAGGTCCCCATGATGATTTGAAAGGTTTAGAGCATATCGATAAGGTTATCGATATCGATCAATCCCCTATTGGACGGACCCCACGGTCTAACCCCGCAACTTATATTGGTTGTTTTACCCCCATTCGAGAATGGTTTGCGGGTCTGCCAGAAAGTAAGGCTCGCGGATACGCTCCGGGTCGTTTTTCCTTTAACGTCAAAGGAGGGCGTTGTGAGGCATGTCAGGGTGATGGTGTTATAAAAATTGAAATGCATTTTTTGCCGGATGTTTATGTGCAATGCGATCAGTGCCATGGTAAGCGGTATAACCGAGAAACGTTAGATGTCAAATTTAAAGGAAAATCTATTTCCGATATTTTGGATATGACCGTTGATGAGGCGGTGGATTTTTTTGATGCTCACTCTTTGGTACGCGAAAAACTGAAAACGCTCCAACAGGTTGGTCTTGGTTATATCCATGTGGGCCAGCAGGCAACGACTCTTTCGGGAGGGGAGGCTCAACGTGTAAAGCTAGCTAAAGAGCTGTCGCGACGAGCGACAGGAAGAACGGTTTATATCTTAGATGAGCCCACAACAGGACTTCATTTTGAAGATGTGCGAAAATTACTTGAAGTTCTCCACGCTCTTGTGGATCAAGGAAACACGGTTATTGTGATTGAACATAATCTGGAAGTCATTAAAACCGGAGATTGGATTATCGATCTGGGACCTGAAGGTGGGTTTAAGGGCGGGCAAATCATAGCCACAGGAACGCCAGAACAAGTTGCTAGTGTTAAAAAAAGTTATACGGGACAATATTTGAAATCTTATTTATAAAATTATTGATATTGCAATTATTGGTTTTATTTGCGTAATTTTATTTAGTTGTTATTAAATTAATTTGTGGATCTTTATTGTAGATAAAAACTCGTTTCTTAAAATTTGAAATTTATAGTAAGCAAAAATTTTCTGTGCTGATTTTGACTGACAGAAGGATAACAAGTGTCAGACACATACATTATTGGGGGTCCAACGGCGAGTGGTAAGTCAGATTATGCTCTTCATCTTGCAAAGCAAGTTGATGGAGAGATTGTTAACGGAGATAGTATGCAATTGTATAGTCATTTGCATAGTCTGACCGCTCGACCAACCGACTTACAAGGCATTCCTCATCATCTTTATGGTGTATTAAAAGGCAATCAAATTAGCTCTCTCGGCTGGTGGTATGAAGAAGCTTCACGAGTTATTGAAGACATCTTGTCCCGAGGGAAAACGCCTATTGTGGTGGGTGGTACCGGTCTTTATTTGCGGGCTCTCACTCAAGGGATATCTCCTATGCCGCACATCCCCCAAGCCATACGGCAAGAAGTGCGCCACCTATCTGAAAGATTAAGCGAAGAAGATTTCTTTATGATAGTGATAAAAGAAGACCCAAAAATTGAAGGAATTTTGCACCAAAATGATACACAACGTTTGACGCGTGCCTTAGAAGTTATGCGAGCCACTCATAAATCAATTCAACAATGCCAAGGTCAAACTCAAAAAATACTCAATTTAAATTGTGAATACTTTGTTCTTCTTCCCTCACGAGAAATTCTTTATCAGCGTATTAATAATCGCTTTGTAGAAATGATTGAAAAGGGGGCGTTAAGAGAGGTTGAATATTTGCTTCAGCAAAATATCGATCCTCAATCTCCTATTTTAAAGGCGGTGGGTGTGCCGGAGTTGGCGGCTTATTTACAGGGAGAAATAACTTTAGAAGTCGCAATTTTACAAGGGCAACAAGCAACTCGAAGGTATGCAAAACGTCAAATCACGTGGTTTACCAATCAGGTGCCAGAGGCACGTTTAATGCAGTGGCCAACGAGGGAATAATTTTTAATATCACCTATGGATCTACTTGAAATTTTGGTCAATATTAGATAATAGTAAATTATAATATTCATACAAATAAATTTCGGGGAAAATAAGAATTATGGATCAATCAGCTATTCAATCTGTTGCTGCCGTAGCTTCAGCCACAACCAATCTTTCTGAAGGACTTTCCCTGTGGGCGATGTTTTGGGATGCCGCTCCCATTATTAAATTGGTTATTATTGTTTTAATAGGCGCTTCTTTTTGGTGTTGGACTATTATTTTTCAAAAAGTTATTCGATTGCGTCGTCTTCATACAACGGCAGAACAATTTGAAGAAGCATTTTGGTCAGGGGGGGCTCTGGATGATCTTTATGATCGGATTAACAATCGTCCCCAAGATCCATTAAGTGCCATTTTTTGTGCAGCTATGCGAGAATGGCGTCGTTCAATTTCAAAGGGTTTGGCGAGCTCAACGGACTCTAGAGGTACATTGCAACAACGTATTGAACGTGTAATGCAGTTGACTTCAGGTCGGGAAATGGATCGTCTCGAGCGGCATATGGGATTTTTAGCCTCTACCGGAGCAACGGCTCCTTTTATTGGATTATTTGGAACCGTTTTGGGTATTATGAATAGCTTTCAGGCTTTAGCAACGCAACAAAATGCGAATCTAACGGTGGTGGCAGTGGCACCTGGTATTGCGGAAGCCCTTTTTGCAACAGCTGTTGGGTTGGTTGCGGCGATTCCTGCTGTTATTGCTTACAATAAACTCTCGAGCGATTTAAATCGCTATGCGAATCGTTTAGACGCTTTTTCTAATGAATTTAGTGCCATTATATCTCGCCAATTTGAGGAGCAAGTATAAGCTATGGCTGTTTCAATGAACCGCGCTTCGGCAAGACAGGGCGCTCGACGTCGATCTACAGGTCAGGCATTTACCGAAATTAATGTCACGCCCTTTGTGGATGTCATGCTTGTTTTGCTTGTGATTTTTATGGTTACCGCTCCCATGCTGACGGTGGGAGTTCCTGTTGATCTGCCGAAAACAAAAGCGGCAAAGATGAATGATCAAGTGGAACCCCTTGTTGTTTCTGTGGATGCCAGTGGGAAAGCCTACCTTTCTGAAACAGAGCTTGAAGGAGATGCCTTAATTGAAAGATTAATTGCTGTTTCGGGTAGCAATCCGGATGCGAAAATCTATGTCCGTGGGGATCAAAAAATTAATTATGGTCGTGTCATGGAAGTGATGGGAATTATTGCTGCAGCTGGTTTTAACAAAGTTTCTCTTATTGCCGAAATGCCTTCCGGCCCAGATAAAGGGAAAAACTTAATGGTTAAAAAGTCCTCTCAGGCTGTTGCAGGTTCTGTTTCACAAAACGTTCCTCGGGGCATTCCCCCTCAGGGTGTTATCCCAGGTGTTCTTCCACCCGGTCAGGTAGGTGTTCCCGCGGCCCCTTTAAGGACGGCTCCTCAGGCAGCACCAGCAGGTGTGCCTGTCGCGCCAGCCCCCCGAATGCCTACAGTACAAACATTTAAACCCGCAGTAAATTCAGCAAATGGCCCCAAAGTTATACGGAGCCAGTAACGCCCATGAAGCGTCCGCTAATATATTCTGCAATCCTGCACTTTACAGTTCTCATTTTATTGGTGATTGGATTTTATAATCCTTTCGAAAAGAAGAGATCATTAGAAACTCCTATGATGATTGAGTTTGTCCAAGTTGCAGAACAAAGTGCCGCTCCTGTTTTGGCTCCGGAAGTAATAAAAGAAGCGCAGCAACCAGCTCCCCCTAAGCCAACGCCTGCACCCACGCCACCACAACCGACGCCGGAACCTGTGCAACCAGAACCAGCTCCTCAGCCAAAGCCGGAACCTGAACATGCAAAGCCTGAGCCAGTAAAACCCGAGGAACCTAAGCCTGTTGAGGCAGAGCCGATTCCTGATCCAAAAGCGAAAGAAAAGCCAAAAGACAAACCAAAGGAAAAGCCTCAGGAAGAAAAGCAAAAGCAAAAGGCGGAAATTACTTTAGATAAAAAGAAAAAGCCAAAAACGAAACCAGATGAAAAAAAAGACGATAAGAAAAAGGATAAAAAAAGCAAGTCCGCAACCCCTACCAAAACATTAGATGACATTCTGAATGAAGTCGAAAGTGAAGCCGAAAGTAAGGATGAAGGTGCGCCATCTGCTGGAAAAGGAGCTCCTGCTGAAACAATTGGCCCGGTACTGACAGGTTCGGAAATTGATGCTTTGAGACGTCATTTTTCCAGATGTTGGCTCGTTCCTTCTGGCTTGCGAGATGCTAAAAATATTGTCGTTCCCATTAAGATAAAAATTGGAAGAGACGGTACTGTGAAAAATGCTGAGATTCAAGATAAGGGCCGAATGAATTCGGATATCACCTATCGTACGGCCGCTGAAAGTGCTCAGCGCGCCGTCATGGATCCAAATTGTAGTCCTCTGCCAATACCTCAAGACAAATTTGAGAAGTTTAAAGAGATGATATTTAAATTTGACCCCAAAGAGATGTTTTAATAAGGACGAGAGGAACCCTATCTATGCTGCGCTTTGTTTTATCTTTAGTGATTAGTCTACTCGCCTGGTCTTTTCCAATTCAGGCAACTTTGGAAATTGATGTGACTCAAGGGCAAATTGCACCTACACCCATTGCCATTCCTGATTTTATAGATTCGAGTGGAAATGAAGCCATAGGTAAAGATATTGCCTCCGTTGTGGGAGATGATTTAGAACATTCAGGTCTTTTTCGATTGATTAGCAAGGCAGCCTTTCTTCAAGATACAAATTCTGCTTTTAGAGCCCCCCGCTTTGCTGACTGGCGGATGGTTAACGCGCAATGTCTTCTTGTCGGTCATGTGTCGAGCACTGGAGGTAAAGTAACCGTAGAGATTCGGCTATTTGATGTTTACAACGGCACACAAATGCTTGGAATTTCCTTGTCAGCAAATGGAGGGCAATGGCGTAAAGTGGCTCATATGATTGCGGATGCGGTCTATAATCGAATTACAGGGGAAGGTGGCTATTTCGACACTAAAATAGCTTATATTGATGAAAGTGGGCCTCGCGGAACAGGTAGAAAACGGACGCGCCGTCTTGCCATTATGGATTATGACGGTCATCAAAATGTGTACTTAACCGACGGCGTGCATATGGTTTTGACGCCCCAATTCGCACCCAATGCCAAAGAAATTGCTTATCTGGCTTATGTGAACAAAACAGCCCATGTTTATGTTTTGAATGTCCATACTCTTAAAAAGCGATTAATTGGCCACTTCAAAGGGATGACATTCGCTCCGCGATACTCTCCTGACGGAAGAAGCTTGCTCATGAGTTTGGCTCGGGATGGAACAACGGCTATTTACAAAATGGATATGGGATCCGGTACTGTTAGTCGCCTAACGAACCATAGTTGTATCGACACCTCTCCTTGTTACTCACCCGATGGAACCCAAATTGTTTTTACGTCTGATAGATCAGACCCAAATTCATGTCGAGAAAACATCTATGTTATGGATGCGAATGGAGGTAATGTTCGTCGTCTTAGTTATGGGGAGGGAAAATACTCTCAACCTGTTTGGTCTCCTCGTGGTGACCTTATCGCCTTTACAAAGCAATCTGGAGGTCAATTTTATGTTGGCGTTATGAATGTTGACGGCAGTAATGAGCGCCTTATTGCTGATGGCCACTTGGTGGAAGCTCCAACTTGGGCTCCTAATGGTCGTGTTATTCTCTTTACAAAAGAGAGTGGGGGAAAACGGGGAAACAGTCGCCTTTATGCTGTCGATTTGACGGGTCGGAATGTCCGGTTGGTGAAAACACATCGAGATGCTTCTGATGGGGCTTGGTCTCGGGTGTTATCGGAATAAGGGGCTGGGGGGAATACCGGATATGTGGCATTTTCTCTACACTTGGGAAAAATCAGCACCACATTTTCGATTTCCCATTCCCTTTCTTTCAATTATTTGTTAACTTTTATATGGTTTAATGTTTAATGTGATTAACAATTATAGGGATGATTAAAGATGCGTAGTAAAGTACTTAGTGTTTTGGTAACAGCTGTTGCGCTCGCTGCCTGCGAATGTGCACCAGACCAAAGTGTAAACGTCGGACAATCTGGTGCGCCTGGCACACCAGAAGATTTCAAAGCAAACATTAAAGATCGGGTTTTCTTTGCTTACAATAAGTCAAACATTACTGACCTTTCCAAGAAAACATTGGATCAACAAGCTGGTTGGTTGAAGACTTACTCAGCGACAAAAGCAGTTGTTGCAGGACACTGTGACGCACGTGGAACACGTCAATACAACCAAGCTCTTGGTGAACGTCGTGCACACGCTGCTAAGAAAACATTGGTTCACTTGGGCGTAGACCATAACCGTTTGAGAACTCTTTCTTACGGTAAGGACAATCCATTGGTTGCCGGTGATACAGAAGAAGTTTACGCACAAAACCGTGCAGCTGTTACAACTATTGAGTAGTTATAGCTGACGTTCGTTAATGCGAACTTTTAAAAAAACCCCGCTAGAAAATCCCATAATAGGGTTGTCTGGCGGGGTTTTTTATAGGATTAAAAATCTGAAAGTTGATACAAGAGGTTTCAGTCTTACCTATAAACTGACCCCGGAGCATTCATAGATAGACACGAAAATGAGTCTGATTCATTGCGACTGGGGCGCCCTCTAGATACTGAAATTATATGCATAAGGTATGATAAACGATCAGAAATTTGCGGTTAAAAGCAGAAACAGGAGAATGAGATGAAAACCAACAAAATCCGTACCGCTGTATTTCCCGTTGCTGGCTTGGGTACGCGATTTTTGCCGGCTACAAAGGCTTCTCCTAAGGAAATGTTGGTCGTAGTTGATAAACCCCTCATTCAATATGCTGTTGAAGAAGCGCGGGATTCAGGTATCGAAAAGTTTATTTTTATTACTTCTCACGGGAAAGCAGCCATTGAAGACCATTTTGATGTCAATTACCCCTTAGAGCAAATGCTTGAACATCGGGGGAAAACAACAGAATTAGCAATATTGCGTTCTTCACAATTAGACCCTGGACAAGCCGTTTTTGTTCGACAACAAGCCCCGTTAGGATTGGGACATGCAGTTTGGTGTGCTCGACATTTGGTTGATAATCAACCCTTTGCGTTGATATTGGCCGATGATTTGATCTTGGCGACAAAACCTTGCTTATCGCAAATGTTGGATGCTTACCAAGAGTTTGGAGGAAATGTCATAGCCGTTATGGATGTCAATCCAGAACATGTTAATCGGTATGGTATTTTGGATATTCGAACGGACGATGGCACTCATGTTCAAGCAAAAGGTATTGTTGAAAAGCCTTCTATTGATAAAGCTCCCTCCCATACGGCCGTCGTTGGTCGTTATATCCTTCAGCCCGAAATTTTTAATATTTTAGCCCAACAAGATAAAGGGAAAGAGGGCGAAATCCAGCTCACAGATTCGTTTGCAAAACTTATCGAACAGATGCCATTTCATGGATTAAGATTTGATGGGAAAAGATTTGATTGTGGATTAAAAGAAGGATGGCTTGAAGCAAACCTAGCATTTGCGTATACTCGTCCTGATTTGAAGGATCATCTGCTAGCATCCATTGAAAAACACTGCGGAATTTCCGCTCGCCTTGATAAGGGTGTTGCTAACAAATAAAGGATAATGAAATGCAAATTGCTATGATAGGGTCAGGCTATGTCGGCTTGGTAACAGGCGCCTGCTTTGCTGAATTTGGGCATCATGTCATATGTGTTGATAAGGACAAGGCCAAAATTGAGAATTTGCAGAAAGGGGTTATCCCAATTTATGAGCCTGGTTTAGAGTCGTTGGTGCAACAAACTCAACGAGGGGGGCGTCTATCTTTTACAACGGACTTAAAAGAAGCTGTTGTGGGCGCTGATGCCGTTTTCATTGCTGTTGGAACGCCAAGTCGTCGTGGGGATGGTCATGCTGACTTATCCTACGTTTATACGGCAGCAGAAGAAATTGCCGAAGTTTTAGAAGGCTATACAGTCGTGGTCACTAAGTCGACAGTACCGGTTGGAACTTGTAGAAAAGTACATGAGATTATTAGCCAAAAAATTGACAAAATAAATTCTACAGCTGAATTTGACGTTGCCTCTAACCCTGAATTCTTAAGGGAAGGATCTGCCATCAATGACTTTATGCGTCCGGATCGTGTTGTCATAGGAACAGAATCAGATGCGGGGGGACATGATCGTGCCCGTGCTGTATTACAGCAACTCTACCGCCCGCTCTATTTAATAGAAACGCCCCTTGTCTTTACAGGCATTGAAACTGCTGAGTTAATCAAATATGCAGCCAATGGGTTTTTGGCAACGAAGATTGCTTTTATTAATGAAATGGCCGACATTTGCGAACAAGTCGGGGCCAATATACAAGACCTAGCCAAGGCAATTGGTTTGGATGGTCGTATTGGTCGTAAATTCCTTCATGTGGGACCTGGATATGGTGGCTCATGCTTTCCCAAAGATACTTTGGCTTTGGCACGGACAGCGCGGGATGTTGGAGCGCCGGTTACGATCGTGGAATCTGTGATAAAATCTAATGAGGATCGTAAAAATGGAATCGCTAAAAAGGTCATTCAAGCCCTCAATATCGACGCTGAAAGCCGCAAAACAGTTGCTGTTTTAGGCCTAACATTTAAGCCAAATACAGATGATATGCGAGATGCGCCTAGCTTGACAATTATTCCGGCGTTGCAAGAAGCGGGTCTTTTGATACAAGCTTATGATCCTGTTGGTTTGGATGAAGCTACAAAATTTTTCAAGGATGTTACCTGGGCAAGGAATGCTTATGAAGCCATGAGAAATGCTGATGCTGTATTGATTTTAACAGAATGGAATGAATTTCGAGCCCTTGATTTTAAAAAAATGGCCGGGTTATTGACGTATCCTCTTCTTATTGATATGCGAAATATTTATCGTCCAGAAGAAATGATTTCGGCAGGATTTGATTATATTTCTCTCGGGCGTCCCACAATATATGGTGCTCAAATTGCCTCTCAACAAGCCACATCTGTTGCTTAAATTAGGGTTTTAAAAGGGTTCGTATGGCAATGCACAAATTTAATCCTGCGATATTACGAGAGTATGATATTCGAGGTGAGGTTGGAAAAAATCTTTTTGAAGCAGATGCTTGGGCTTTGGGACGCAAATTTGGTTTAATGCTCGGTCAATTGGGTCAGCAAACTGTATGCGTGGGGCGGGATGGTCGCTTAACATCTCCGGCCCTATTCCAGAATCTTATTGAAGGATTATTGACGACAGGAATGACAGTCACGGACCTGGGAATTGGGCCGACACCAATGACCTATTATGCATTGAAAAAACTTGGTGTGGATGCGTCAATTATGGTGACGGGCTCTCACAACCCTGCTCCTGATAATGGGTTTAAGATGTCGTTGCAGAATCGTCCCTTTTTTGGGGCAGATATTCAAGAACTTGCTACCCTCGACGAAACAATAGATTTAAACAGTCCAGGAACTCTGGAGACTGTAGATATAAGCCAGCGATATGTTGACCGCCTTTTGGAAGATTACGAAAAACTAGAGTCAAGTGTACGCCGCCCTTTAAATATTGTGTGGGATGTTGGAAATGGGGCAACGGGAGATGTCTTAAAGCTTCTGCTCAAAGGTATCCATGCTAATCATACCTTATTGAATGAGACGATTGATGGCACATTCCCGGCCCATCATCCTGATCCGACAGTGGCTGAAAATTTGGAGCAACTCATAGAAACTGTGACGGCTCATCAGGCAGATGTCGGCATTGCTTTTGATGGGGATGGGGATCGTATCGGTGTTGTCGCAGGAGGGGGGGAAATTCTATGGGGAGATCAATTATTGCTTATTCTTGCCAGAGAAATTGTTGAGAATAATCCCGGAGCCACAATTATTGCAGATGTAAAATCTTCTCAAGTCCTGTTTGATGAAATCGGCCGTTTAGGGGGAAATATTCTGATGGCTCGCACAGGCCATTCATTAATTAAGACAAAAATTGCCGAAACAGGGGCGCAACTGGCAGGGGAAATGAGTGGTCATATCTTTTATGCAGATAAATACTTTGGGTATGATGATGCGCTGTATGCAGCCATTCGGCTCATTAACATTCTTCAAAGAACCAATAAGTCATTAAGTGATATCATTGACGCTTTGCCAAAAGTGTATAATACCCCAGAAATTCGCATTGATTGTCTTGATGAGAAAAAGTTCTGCGTCGTTGAAGCGATTAGGGAGCAACTGATAGCAGAGGCGGCGACTATATCTACAATGGATGGTGTTCGTGTTTCTCGTACTCACGGGTGGTGGCTTCTGCGGGCTTCAAACACCCAAAGTGTACTCGTTGCCCGGTGTGAGTCCTCTACCGTTCAAGGGCTTAATGATTTAAAAGAAGAAATTGCGGCTTATCTCGCCCCTCATAATTTGAAGATAATATAATCAAACTATTCTTTTCCTGTACCTCATTAATTAAGAATGTGTAATGCCTCTTACCCAAAACATGGGAAGTTGATATTGCTCACGTAGTAAATTTGCTTGATATAAAATTTGTTGTTGATTTCGGGGAATTCCATCAACTTCATAATATACATCATTCTTAGATTTTAAAATTGAAATATTTTGCGATTTTAACCAATTCAATACATGCCCAAAAGGAACTTCAAGACGATTGCTTTCCTTTAAAAAAATGAGCCTATTCGGTTGAAGGGATCGATTTTTATTCTCGAGGCTTTTTTTTGGGATAATTTGCTGAGAAATAGCCTGATATGAGCTGCTTGAGTGCTCCATTTTGCTGTGTGTCCGTAAATTATGACGGGCCAAAACCTTATTAATTGCACTAACGGAGCGATTGAGTTTTGAAGCAATTTGTTTTAGGGGGGAACCTTGTAAATAGGCCTTTTTCAAGTAAGATATGTGTTCTTCCGTCCATTTGTTCCGTATTACGTTATTATCCATAATAATAATTCCTTTAAAAACGTATATCTTTTGTATGTCTAATATGCATAATACAGATATGTTCTTTTTCTGTACTTTTCAAGTAATAAATTTGCCCAAAATTTCTAATATTAATAAATAATTTTTTTAAAAAGTGAAAAAATAATTTTTTGGCTATTGCGAATATTTTCTGAATAGGCCACAAGAAAAACTTGCCTCATGCCTCAGGTCGGACTAAAGTATTGTACATATAAAACGGATCGTGTACAAAAAGATGCCTGGTCATTTTTCCGGGAGTCTCTTTTGCGGGCGTGGTGAAATTGGCAGACACGCCAGATTTAGGTTCTGGTGACGCAAGTCGTGGGGGTTCAAGTCCCTCCGCCCGCACCACATATAAAATTATAGAAATAGCCATACAGACGGGGCGGAGCATTAAATGCAGGTTGCAAAAACACTTTCGGAAAAATTGAAGTATGAGTTTAAAATCACAGCGACATCCACAGAACTTCAGGACAAATTTCAAGTACAACTGCAAAAAATAGGTGCTAAAGTCAAAATTCCAGGATTTCGACCCGGTAAGACGCCTGAAGCTGTTCTTGTGCAAAAGTTTGGAGCTCAGGCTTTAGAAGATTCGGGTAATGAGATATTGCAAGAAGCTCTAAAGCAAATTTATAAAGAGCACAAATTTAGAAATGCTATTGATCCTGCGGTAAAAATAGTTTCTTTCGAGCGAGGAAAAGATTTTGAATGTACAATAACATTTGAATTACTTCCCGAAATTGAAGTGAAAAGCTTCAAAGACATCTCTTTAGAGGTCCTCACTGTTACAATTAGTGATACAGATGTGGAGGAGCGCTTAACTAAGATGTGTGCAGACCACATTCGATATCAAGCGCCAGCATCAGTAAGGCCGGCCCAGAAGGGTGATTTGGTACTAGTAAAATGGTCGGGCACCCTCGAAGAAGGGAAAGGTATAGATCTACCAGAAACCTATCAAATTTTGCTAGGACCTGAAAAGGATGATAGTCCTTTTATTCCTGTGGTGAAAGCTCTCTATGGGAAAAAAGTAGGCGATAAATTTGAAGAAAAGGTTCAATTTTCAAAAAATGAGAAAGTTACAGACTTAGCCGGGAAAAAAGCCATAGTCAAGGTTGAATTGCAGAAAATTGAAGAGCCAATTACGTTTAAGCTAGATAATACCTTTGCGAAAGAGTTTGAGCTTGAAACCGTTGAGGATTTACGCAAATCCGTTCGTCAATCGGTAGAAAATGAGGGTAAAAAAGTTGCCCATTTATATACCAAACGAAATTTATTGGATGCTCTTGATGAGCAATATAGTTTTGACCTGCCTCCTACCATGGTAGAAACAGAGTTCAACGCCATTTGGACCCAGCTTCAACGGGAATTAGCTGAAGCGCGCGCAAATGGAGAGCTGGATGAAGAAGATGCGCAAAAATCCGAAAAAGAATTAAAAGCAGATTATGAAATCATTGCAAAGCGGCGCGTTCGTTTGGGATTATTGATTTCTCATCTTGCAGATACTCATAAGATTAAGTTGTCTGACGAAGAAGTCAGAATGGCTGTTTTCCAGGAAGCGATGCGATATCCTTCCCAATCTGACGAAGTGATTAAATATTATGTGAATAATAATCAAGCTCTTCGAAATTTGGTGGCTCCCCTTTTGGAAGATAAGGTGGTAGATTTTATCTTAGCGAGCTCGAACGTCAAAGAACGCACGGTAGACTTCCCAACCTTAAAGAAAGTGGTTAAGGGAGTCATTCCAACACCTTATGACGAAGAAATCGAGGAGAAGCAAGAGATTAAAAAGTCATCTAAGGCGGCAGCTTCCGATGATAAGAAGCCAAAAGCGATGAAAGGAAAAGGCGCATGAGTCAGTTTCAAGGATCGATACATAATACTTTAGTTCCCATGGTTGTTGAACAAACAAGTCGGGGAGAAAGGTCTTACGATATTTATTCTCGTTTGCTCAAAGAGCGCATTGTATTTTTGTCAGGCCCAATAAACGATGATATTGCGAGTCTCGTTTGTGCCCAACTTTTATTTTTAGAATCTGAAAATCCAGATAAAGACATTACTATGTACATTAATTCGCCTGGGGGCGTAGTAACAGCTGGCTTATCTATCTTAGATACTATGAGTTATATTCGATGCGATGTGGCGACTTTATGCATGGGCCAAGCCGCTTCTGCTGGGGCTTTGCTGCTAGCAGTTGGCGCGAAGGGTAAGCGATTTGCCTTGCCGAATTCCCGTATCATGGTTCACCAACCTCATGGAGGGGCTCAAGGACAAGCAACGGATATAGAAATTCAGGCTCGTGAAATATTAAAGCTTCGGAGCCAAATTAATGAAATTTTTGCTAATCGAACGGGACAGTCTTTAAATGTTATACAAGATGCCTTGGAGAGAGACCGTTTTATGTCTCCTGAGGAAGCTAAAGAGTTTGGAATTATAGATGAAGTGGTTGTAAATCGACCCAGTGCGGTAGAACTTGTTGCAAAAAATGCAAAAGCATAAAAAGCCAAAAAATTTAACTCTTTGTTGATCATTGGCAGGCCATACTAAAAAGTGAGCGGCCACTGTGTTATTTTGTGAAATAAGATGGAAAAGAAGGCCCTTTGGATGTTACTTAGAAGGGGGTAGGATATGAGCAAATCGGTCAGTAGTGACATCAAAAATACATTATACTGCTCATTCTGCGGAAAAAGCCAACATGAAGTCCGAAAGCTTATAGCTGGACCCACTGTTTTCATTTGCGACGAATGCGTTGAACTATGTACAGATATTATTCGGGAAGAAAACCGTTCATCGATGGTAAAGTCAGGCGATGGTGTTCCTTCCCCTGCAGAGATTTGTTCGGTATTGGATGACTATGTTATTGGTCAATTCTTTGCCAAGCGTGTTCTTTCTGTTGCTGTACATAATCACTACAAAAGATTAGCCCACGGTCCAAAGAGTGGTGATGTCGAAATTGCAAAATCTAACATCCTCTTGATAGGCCCAACGGGAAGTGGCAAAACGCTTCTTGCCCAAACTTTAGCGCGTATCATAGATGTGCCCTTCACCATGGCGGATGCCACAACGCTCACAGAAGCAGGTTATGTAGGTGAAGATGTTGAAAACATTATCCTCAAACTTCTTCAAGCTGCAGATTATAACGTTGAGCGTGCTCAAAGAGGCATAGTTTATATTGATGAAGTTGATAAAATTTCTCGCAAATCAGATAATCCTTCTATTACCCGTGACGTATCAGGTGAAGGTGTCCAGCAAGCCCTGTTGAAAATAATGGAAGGAACAGTTGCTTCTGTTCCGCCTCAAGGTGGCCGTAAGCATCCTCAACAAGAGTTTTTGCAAGTGGATACAACAAATATTCTTTTCATTTGTGGGGGAGCATTTTCAGGATTAGAAAAAATTATTTCTGCCAGAGGAAAAGGAGCTGCTATCGGATTCGGTGCTGATGTTCGGTCCAGCATCGAAAGGTCAACAGGTGATTTACTTCGAGGCGTTGAGCCGGAGGATTTGTTGAAATTTGGGTTAATTCCCGAATTTATTGGACGACTTCCTGTCTTAGCAACATTGACAGATTTAGATGAAGAATCTCTAGTTGAGATTTTGGTAAAACCTAAGAATGCTCTTGTTAAGCAGTATAAGCGCTTATTTGAAATGGAAAATGTTGAATTAAATCTAACAGATGATGCCTTGCATGCTATTGCGCTTCGTGCTATTTCCCGTAAAACCGGAGCCCGAGGATTGAGATCTATCATGGAGAACATTTTACTGGATACCATGTTTGAAATGCCCTCGTATGAAGATGTTGATGAAGTTGTTATCAATAAAGAAGTTGTAGAGGGTCGGGCTCAGCCTTTAAAAACATATGGAAAACGTCTTAGTGATGCGTCAAAAGGGAAACAATGATTACGGCCTTAGACGTTGTTTACAAGTTTTAACCAGCAATAAGGTTACAAGATAAAACATTTCGAAAGTTTTAAGGTAAATCTTGTGCTAATGTCGTTATGTTATTCAAATTTGTTAAATGGGTAGATATATATGATGTTTAGTCTCACAAAAGGAACACAGTACCCCGTTCTCCCTCTGCGAGATATCGTTGTGTTTCCCCATATGATTGTGCCTTTGTTTGTCGGTAGAGAAAAATCAGTCCGTGCCTTAGAGCAAGTTATGTTGGGAGAAGAAAAACAAATCATTCTTATTACTCAAAAGAATGCAAATCATGATGATCCAACATCTGAAGATTTATACTCCATCGGAACACTTGGAACAGTTCTACAGCTCCTGAAACTTCCCGATGGAACTGTAAAAGTTCTCGTAGAGGGGGGACAACGTGTACGCCTCTTAAAAATTCAAGATGATGCGCAGCATTTTCATGCAAGTGTCGAGCTTATCCCTGAAGATGAGGTTGATGAGGCAGAAGTTGAGGCCTTGGTTCGAACCATCGTTGGTCAATTTGAACAATATATAAAGCTTAACAGAAAAATTCCGCCAGATGTTTTGGTCACCATTAACCAAATTGACGATGCTGCAAAACTAGCAGATACAATTGCCTCATATCTGGGATTAAAGATATCTGAGAAGCAAGTTTTATTAGAAACATCTCATGTCAAGCAACGCTTGGAAAAAATCCTTAATCATATTGAAGGCGAAATTGGTGTTTTACAAGTTGAACGTCGTATTCGAACCCGTGTCAAACGTCAAATGGAAAAGACCCAGCGTGATTACTATTTAAATGAGCAGTTAAAAGCCATTCAAAAGGAATTAGGCGAAGGTGAAGATGGCAAGGATGAGATTTCTGATTTTGAAACAAAAATTAAGAAAACAAAGTTGAGCAAAGAAGCCCATGAAAAGGCTATGACCGAATTACGTAAATTGCGCAGCATGAACCAAATGTCTGCTGAGGCTACTGTTATTCGAAATTATTTAGATTGGATTTTGTGTATTCCCTGGCAACATCGTAGTCGCGTTAAGCGCGATATTATAACGGCTAAGAAAATCTTGGATCATGACCATTATGGTTTAGACAAGGTTAAAGAAAGGATTCTGGAATACCTGGCTGTTCAAAGCCGGGTTGGGAAGGTTAAAGGGCAGATTCTATGTTTGGTAGGTCCTCCCGGTGTGGGGAAAACTTCACTTGGAAAATCTATTGCCTCGGCAACGGGACGTAATTTTGTGCGTATGTCTTTAGGAGGAGTGCGGGATGAAGCCGAAATTCGAGGCCATCGACGAACTTATATAGGGGCTATGCCGGGTAAAGTTATTCAAGGTATGAAAAAGGCAAAGACTTCAAATCCTTTGTTCTTATTGGATGAAATTGACAAAATGGGAACAGATTGGCGGGGAGACCCTGCTTCTGCTTTACTTGAAGTCCTTGATCCTGAGCAGAACGCGACTTTTAATGACCACTATCTTGAGGTTGACTATGATCTATCAGATGTGATGTTTGTGACGACAGCTAATACGCTTCGAATGCCCCAACCCCTGTTGGACCGGATGGAAGTTATTCGTTTGCCAGGCTATACAGAAGATGAAAAAGTTGAAATTGCTATACACTACTTAATCCCCAAAACAGTTGCTATGCATGGACTCAAAGCGGGAGAATTTGCTATTTCTGATGATGCGCTACGTCAATTGATTCGTTATTATACACGTGAAGCAGGCGTAAGAAATTTAGAGCGCGAAATTGCAAATTTGTCGCGTAAATCTATTAAAGAAATTCTTATTAAACCAAAAGTAAAAGCTGTCAAAATTACGGCAAAGAATCTTGGAAAATATGCGGGTATTTCCCGATATCACTATGGCTTGGCTGAAGTTGCAGATGTTATTGGTGTAACAACAGGGCTTGCTTGGACAGAGACAGGTGGAGATTTGCTATCTATTGAAGCTGTTATTTTGCCAGGTAAAGGAAAGACAATGATCACCGGAAAGCTAGGTGATGTTATGCAAGAGTCGATTCAAGCCGCTGTGAGTTACATCCGCTCTCAAGCCCCTCGCTTTGGCATTAAACCTTCTCTTTTTGAAAGACGTGATATTCATATTCATGTGCCTGAAGGGGCAACCCCTAAAGACGGACCCTCTGCAGGTGTTACAATGTGTACATCTATTGTTTCCGCTCTCACAGGTATTCCTGTTCAAAAAGATGTTGCCATGACTGGTGAAATTACCTTGCGTGGCCGCGTTCTCCAAATTGGTGGTTTAAAAGAAAAGCTTTTAGCGGCCCATCGCGGTGGAGTCAAAACAGTCCTTATCCCTATTGATAATGAAAAGGATTTGGCTGAGATTCCGGACAACGTGAAGAAGGGGATTAAAATTATTCCTGTGTCTTGCGTAGATGAGGTCTTAAAAATTGCTCTTACCAAACCCCTAACACCTATTGAATGGCAGGATGATGAGCGTGAGAAAGACACTAAAACGCCTGTAGAACAAGTGCCAGGGTTATCGGGCGATGGGTCTATTACTCCTTCAGATGTTGTTCATTAAAGTTTTTGGTTGTTTTCTCTTATTACGATCTTTGAAAAAACAAAAATACCTGGTTTTATAAAATGTTCTTAATTATTTACCGTTGAGAATTTATGATAGCCGATCCAATTTTGATAACCCAAAAGTTGCTACAATGTCCAAGTGTTACGCCTTTAGAAGTTGGAACACTTGACCTCATTGCTAATTTTTTAAGTATACGTGGTTTTTCCATAGAGCGTTTAGATTCTAGAGACGTGAGTAATCTTTATGCCCGCTTAGGCACATCCTCTCCGCATTTTTGTTTTGTGGGGCATACAGACGTCGTTCCCTCAGGGGATGTCGCCCGTTGGTCTGTTGATCCCTTTAAAGGGGAGATTAGAGACGGCAAGTTATATGGTCGAGGAACCGTTGATATGAAAGGAGGCATAGGCGCCTTTATGGCGGCGGTTGATGCTTATCTTTTAAAAACTCCTAAATTTGACGGCTCTTTAAGTCTTCTTTTAACGACAGATGAAGAAGGGCCGGCTGTAGATGGGGTCCGTTATGTGGTTGAGCAATTTAAACTTCGGGGTGAAAAAATAGATGCTTGTCTTGTGGGAGAGCCGACAAATATTGCAAAGGTAGGGGATACAGTTAAAGTTGGACGGCGCGGGAGCCTCAATGCAACTATAACTATACAAGGAAAAGCTGGCCATGCAGCCTATCCACATCTGGCAAAAAATCCCATTCTTCCCCTTCTCGAATATTTACAAGATCTTTTGTCGCGTCCCTTGGATGACGGAATAAAACACTTTGACCCCTCTAATCTTGCCGTGACTTCCATTGATGTGGGTAATCCGACTACAAATGTAATTCCTTTCGAAGCAACCGCAAAATTTAATATTCGATTTAACCCAACGCATACGCTGGAATCTTTACAACACTATCTGCACAAGACAGCCGAAAGGCATAATTTGTCGGCAATGGGATTTACTTATACTCTTGATATTCAAGGAAGTGGCAATGCTTTTTTGTGCGAAGACAAGGCTCTGCAGAACTTGATATCTCAAGCTATTTCAACGGCTACAGGATTGACGCCAACACTCAGTACAAGTGGAGGGACTTCTGACGCTCGATTTATGAAGGATATTTGCCCTGTTATTGAATTTGGTCTTGTCAATACGACAGCTCATCAAGTTGATGAGCATATTTCTGTAGAAGAAATTCATCGTTTGACACGAGCTTATCAAGAAATTCTGGAACGATATTTTAATTAAAAAAGTAAATTTGAATGAGTGGCAAAACAGCGAGCCTTATTATGCGGCTTCATTCGTGGGGCGTGTCGATTGAGCCTGCCATAGGCCAGAATAAATTCCCTTATTTTCAAGTAGTGTTTGATGATTCCCACTTTCAACGATTTTCCCATCTTGCAAAACATAAATTTTATTTGCTTCGACAACGGTGGAAAGTCGATGGGCAATCATCAATGTAGTACGCCCTTTCATAAGAATTTTGAGAGCCGCTTGAACTTGTCGTTCAGAATCTGTATCTAGTGCAGATGTGGCTTCGTCTAATAAAAGAATGGGTGCGTTTTTCAACATAGCGCGCGCAATCGCAATTCTTTGACGTTGTCCTCCGGAAAGTTTTACCCCATTTTCTCCGATCATTGTCTCGTATCCATTCGGCAAAGCGGAAATAAACTCATGAGCTGCTGCTGCTTTAGCGGCTTCCATAATGTCATTATCTGTCGCGGTGAAGGATCCATAAGCAATATTGTCACGAATAGTCGTATCGAAGAGCATAATTTCTTGACTGACCAAGGCTATTTGTTGACGTAATGAACTGAGCGTGACATCTCTCAGATCAATTCCATCAATGAGAATAGATCCTTCTTGAATATCATAAAATCGAGGAATCAAATTGATGATGGTGGATTTGCCAGCTCCACTGGCTCCTACAAGCGCAATAGATTGGGATTTTTGTATTGTTAGATTAATACCATCTAATGCAATTTTTCCGTCAGGATAAGCAAAACGGACATTCTGAAACTCTATATTTCCTGTAATAGGCGGTAAAGGTTTGGCATGCGGATTATCTTGAATAATGGCTGGAGTATCTAAAATGGTAAAAACACGAGCTGCCGCTGCTAAACCTTCTTGGATATTGGCATTCATATTGCTGAGGCGTTTCATGGGCTCATAAACGAGCAATAAGGCAAGAATAAACGACATAAATTCGCCCGTAGTGCGGGCATGATGCATAACTTGCCATCCGCCATAGGCAATAACAATAACAATGGCTACTCCGCCAAGACCCTCGATAATGGGATGAGAAGCTGAGCGAACGCGGGCCGTTTTATAGACCAGGGCAAAGATACGTTCAATCATCATGTGAGCTCTATTGGCCTCATATTCTTCTGCACGATATGCTTTAATGACTCGGATGCCTTGAAAAATTTGTGTTAAACGTCCCGTAAAGTTTGCGAGCTCTTCTTGCGTAGTATTCGCCACTTTACGCATGCGGCGACCAATGTGAAGGATGGGTAAAATGGCAAGGGGGAAGATGAACAGAGTAATGCATGCCAACGCTAAATCTCTGTAAAACATCAAAGATACCAAGAAAATCAGGGTAAATGAATCTTTACCTATTCCAACCAAGGTGGTGGCAACGGCATTGCGCATTAAATTCACATCGTTTGTGAATCGGGACAATATGTCTCCAGAAGATGTTCCATGAAAAAAAGCTAAATCGAGGCGCATTAAATGGCTAAAAAGGCGATTTTGCAAGTCAGAGATGATCCGTTGCCCCACGTAAGTCATGATTACAGACTCTCCAAAGGAGCTGGCGCCCTTTACAACGAAGGCCAAAAAGATTCCTCCACAAACAAACAGCAGTACCCGAGGTGTGCCATTTGCAAAAACTTCATCAAAAACAGGTTGAAGAAAATACGGCAATGCGGAAGTTGACAGGGCAGCTAGAATCATCAAGACGACAGCGATCACAAAATACCGCCCGTAGGGGCGAATATGTTCATGAAAAATACGTCTCCCCAATTTATGGCTTTTGGAGCTTTTATAGGCAAGCGAAATAACAGTATTCATATTCTTTTGATACTCTATATTGGGGGTAAATTTCTATAAAAATCGACCATAGACCAGTTAAAATTAGGGTTACAGAGAAATATTCAAAAGTGAAAAATGGGATATTGACACAGTGGGGGTGTTTGGGAGATTTTAATTTTGACTGTTGGTTTTGGCGTACGCCAAATGAAAAGGGAACACGGTATACCCGATAAAGGGTTAATCCGTGGCTACCCCCGTAACTGTGAATGGCGAGTTTAAGGGTTGTCCTCTGGAAGGAGGATTACTAGCAAAACAGCTAGTTGCCACTGGGAAACTGGGAAGGCATGACTATTAAACAATGACCCATAAGCCAGGAGACCTGCCAGCTGATTCGCATCACTTTTCTTGAGGGCGGGGTGCTTTTGGGAACGGGATAACCGCATGTGGTGATGCACATTAACCACGAGCGGGAGTTCTTCATTCATGTATGTCAATATTTTTGTGCCCAGGGTTTTATCTACATTACCCTTCTTGGCTTATGCTACAAGTGTTTTTGCAAGTCAGTTGCCTTTTCAACTTCCAAAAATTGTCGTACGAGCGACGCCTTTATCCGAACCCAATCCTCTTGATAGTGCCGACACGACACGTATTCCAGCGAAAGATCTGGAGCAGCAGCAATCGGTAACTATTTCGGATGCTTTACGTAGAGTGCCTGGAGTTTATGTCAACCAGCATGGTGGTATTGGCCAAGAAGCGAGAATTTCTATCCGAGGAGCGGGAGATGGCAATACAACTGTCATCATGAATGGTATGACTATCAATGATAGTGGTTCTTTTGATAATGCGTTGAACGTATCAAGATGGATGGCAAGTGATCTCTGTGAGATTGAAGTGATTCGAGGGCCTAAGAGTTCCTTATATGGACCTGGGGGTATGGGAGGTGTTGTTCTTCTTGAAACCAAAAAAGGTCAAGGTGCCCATAAAACCTTAGCCAATACTGAGGCGGGTTCCTTTAAAACGTATACTCAAAATGTTGGATTCCAAGGTCAAAAGAATAGGATAGACTATTATGTAAATGGTTCGCGTGTTCAATCAATGGGTACAAGAACAACACCATCAAGGTATCTTACAAGAATTAGGGAAAAAGCTGATAATCCTTTACATCAGGAGGCCTTCACTGCTCGTCTCGGTGCGACGTCAGATTCAGCGCATATTTCCTGGGTAAGTCGATATTTAACCCGCCGCCTTGGCTTTCGCCAACCGCCAACGGATACATACCCTTATCGACAGAACTTTTCGGAATCTTTTAATCGTCTTCAAGGGCATTTTGAGACATTAGCAGGTCGATGGCAGCATGATTTTGGTCTTGGACATTATCAAAATAATCTTATCAACACGCGTCCAACGTCAAGTCAGACAACGCGAAATGGTTCTCAAACCCAAATTGATTGGCGCCAAAATTTTGAGATAACAAATTCTTTACAACTTCAAGTTGCAACAGATTTTGCTCGGGAAAAATTGTATTGGTATAAGCTACCCATCCTGAATAGAGATTTTCAAACTTCCCATGGAGGAATTGGGGGCACGCTTTCTTATAGAATGTATGAAAATTTAATGCTGACTGGGTCTTCCCGCATTGACAAGTATCAAGGAATTTCATCAAAACCAACTTTTCGATTTGGAATGCAATACAGAGTTAAAGAAATTACTATAAAAGGAGGAATCGGAACGGCCTTTAAAGCACCAACCCTGCAGCAGAGATTTTATAAAGATCCCTTTTTTTCCGGCAATCCCAATCTTAAACCTGAACGAAGTTTAGGTTGGGATGGGGGTATAGAGCGTTCTTTCTTTCAAAATACACTGAGTTTGGGCGTGACAATATTTCAGAATCGGATCCGGGATTTAATTACGGCAGCGTCTGGTGGGGTGATGTTGATTAATATGGATAAAGCTCGGACTCAAGGGGTTGAAACAAGTATGCGCATTCACCCAACATCGCAATGGAGTGCACAACTTTCCCATACCTATACGGAAACCTGGGATGAAAGAACAAGACTGGGATTGATTGGAAATCCGCTCAATAAAATTACTTTTTCTGTGACCGGACACGTGACTTCTAATTGGCAACTGAGCGGAAATGTTCTTTATATTAGTTCTCGAGATACGTTTGATGCGGCCATCTTTAAAAGAGTGCACACGCGCAGTTATACGATCGTGGGTCTACAAACTGCCTATCAATTAACGGATCAAGTGCAATTTTATGGGCGTGCAGAAAATCTCTTTAATCGTTACTATGAAAGTCCACGAAGTTTTCAGCAACCAGGCATGGGCGTTTATGTAGGGCTTCGCGCACAATGTTAGAGGGAGGATCCTATGTTATGAAAGAATATTATTGGCCAGCTTTAGGGAGTGCATTTCTAACACATAGCTTAGTCATCTCTGCCTTTGCTTTTAATTTCCCGTATATGGGTAAGGGGCAACCTCAAAGTTTGCAGAATAATTTTTGTGTGGAAATGGTATTTTGTAACGCCCAACCGAAGGATCATTTATCAGCAATCATTCCTGAAAAAATACACAAGTTAGCCTCTTCGCAAGGTTCATCCTCAGGAGAAAATAAACTCAAAACCCAAGCCCAAGAGAGAATATACGATAATCCACCTAGAGGAAAATCTTCCGCTAAAAAGGGTAATGAAGATAAGCAATTTTTGAAGACAGTAGCCGTCTCAACGAAGGGATTAGACACTAGCCATAACGCTATATCCTTCTTTCAGCCTCCTCCTATTTACCCTCGAGAGGCAAGGCTTAGAAAAATTCAAGGCATTGTTATGATTCAGGTCCATTTATCTCAAGAGGGTGCTGTATCTGACGCCAGGACAATTCCTCCGCTAGTAGATCCTATTTTAGAAAATGCGGCCCTAAACGCGATTCGCCAATGGAAGTTCATGCCTGGTGTCAAAACTTTGGAGGTGCCTATTGAATTTAAATTGGAAGCCTAAATTCGTAAATTTTCTGGTTAGTTTTAAAGGGAAAAATGCCTAAGGATTTTTTTATTCGATTTAATTACAAAGTGAGTAAGGCAATCCAAATTAACAATCCCAAATAGGAATTGGCATTAAAAGCCTTTTGGCAATTTTCTTCATTATGGGGATTCATGCGGTACAGCATGACGAGCGTTGTGAAGAAACTGATTCCAAGAAGACTGTAAAAAATATCGTTTGCATTTTCCCAGTAACCCACCAACGCTAAGCTGACAAATACGAGGCTATAAATAAGGGATAACGCAATTTTTATAGTGTCTCCGAAGTAAATGGCGGTGGATTTGACACCAATTTTAAGGTCGTCGGTTTTGTCTTGCAGGGCATAGATCGTGTCATATCCTAGAGTCCAAAATATTCCGGCGCCATAGAGACAGAGAACGGGGAACCATTGAATGGCCCCATAGGGTAAAACGGCAACAACGCCAAAGATAATCCCCAAATTAAAAGCAAATCCCAATACCAATTGCGGCCAATGGGTGACGCGTTTCATAAAAGGATAAATAGCAAGCAGAACAAGGCCAATTAAACCAAGAGGCCAACATCGCTGCGGTAAGCATCCCAATATAATAAGCCCTCCCAAACATTGGAGGATGAAAAAGAGGAAGGCATACCCTGGGGATATCTCTTTGTTTGCAAGAGGACGGAGTTTTGTGCGGTTCACATGGATATCAATGTTGCGATCAATGAGGTCATTAAATGTGCAGCCCGCACTGCGCATGAATGTTGCTCCCAAAGCAAAAAGCACAAGAAGTTTAATATTAATTTTTTGGGGACTAGCAAGAGCAACACCCCACCAGCAGGGGAGCATTAAGAGAAGAATTCCAACGGGTCGGTGAAGTCGGCTTAGCCTGAGGTAGACGTTCACTTTTATTAGCCCAATTTTGTTACACGAGCTGTATGGTGGCCACCAATAAAATGAGCGCTCAAGAAAGCAGCAAGACAGGCTTTTGCTTGATCGGTGCCAAGGATCCGTCCGCCTAGGCATAAAATATTGGCATTGTTATGTTCTCTTGCCAGGCGGGCTTCCAACTCTGTATGACAAACAGCAGCGCGTATACCCTTATGTCGGTTGGCGGCCATGCACATTCCAATACCTGTACCGCAAATGATAACGCCAAGAGCGGCTTGCTCTCCCTTCAGGGCCTCCACAACTTTGTTTGCATAATCTGGGTAGTCAACAGAATCTGCCGAATGTGTTCCTAAATCAATCACATAATGTCCAAAAGACTTGGCAGTTTCCTTAAGATCATTTTTTAATGTAAATCCGGCATGATCTGACCCAAATGCTATAACTCGGTTTGGCATGATTTTGTAATTCCTTATTATTTAGTCGTGAAAAGGGCCTTCATCTCCAAGAGTTTCAAGCCGGCTTTTCATCCAACGTTTTAAAGCAATAAACCCGACAACAAGGATGATAATCCCAATGGTAAAATACCCAAAATATCGCTTAATAACATGGAGCCCTATGTCTTCAATAACGCCACTAAGCATGTAACCGCCGATACAGCTAATTAACGTCCATATAACGGCAGCAAGTATATTTAAAGGGGTGTATCTTTGAGGAGAAATACCACTTGAGCCAATAACAATAGGGCTTATTGTGCGAATTCCCCAAATGAAGCGAAAACTTAATATAAACCAAATATCCCAACTATGAAGAAGTTTAAAAGCCCGATTAGCTGGTGCGTGAAGACGGTGAAATTTTTGGATAATGGCTTGGCCATAATATCTTCCAACGTAATACAGGGCCTGATCTGCAAATAAGGTGCCACAAAAAGCAATGATCATGATCTTTGTTAAGGACAAATATCCCAAGTGGGCCATAAAGCAGGCTACAAGAATTACGGATTCACCTTCTACTAAGGATCCTAAAAAAACAGCTATATAGCCCCAATCTTTAATAAAATCGATCAAATATTCCATAAATAGGAGGGTCCTCTTGATTATCTTTATTTTTACTATACAACACTTAAGCAAGCTTAGGGCTAAAAAAAAGGTGAGAAAATGAAAAGATGTGTAGATGGAACTTGCTTTTAATCCTAGGTTCTATAGAATAAAACCATAAGGGAAAAATTATTAACGACACAGACAAGGAGACTATTATGTCAAAAACAGGAACAGTAAAGTGGTTTAACCCAGAAAAAGGGTATGGATTTATAACATTAGATGATGGTGCGCCAGATGCTTTCGTTCACATGAGCGAAGTTGAAAAAGCAGGTCTATCCACTCTTTCTGAAAACCAAAAGGTTGAGTTTGAGCTACAAGAAAACAAAGGCAAAATGGCCGCGGTTAACATTAAAGTTCTCTAAGTTTTCTTCACATTCTTTATCGTTTACCCTCTCACAAGAGAGGGTAAACTATTTTACGAATCCGTAATTATCCTATCTCAACCAGGTTGCCTAATCTTGTGAAGAGGGGCCTCCTTCTGAAACTCAATAAGCACAAGAAGAAAATAATATGACGGTGCTAACAAAGGAATATAAATATCATTCGCATCTTCATTTAAGCTTTCAATTTTTTCTTTTAATAGTTGGGAAATTGATTTTTTTGTTTTTTCTGCTTCTTTCTGAAGCTCTCTTATTTTAATTTCATTTTCTAACGAAAGCTCAGATGCATTCATCACATATCGAAGCAATTTAGCAGCTTCCCAAATTTTAGTTTGTATTTTGATCAACTTTCTTTGATTTTCAAAACAATGAGACCACAGGTTTTCTATATAATACTCCCTGGCTTTTACAAGATGTACCAGAGCATAACTCCTGACTCTCAACCCTGCAAGCCGATGACTGCCGTCAAAATAAATCAGTTGAGGACTATTATGGCCTCGTAGATGATTTTTAAATGCAGAAAAATCAAAAATATCTCCCGCAAGCCGGAAGTCAATTTTACTAAAATAATCATAGTTCATTGCGCAGTATTTAAAACTAATAGGACCATCTTCATTCCTACTCATATGCTGTAAACATGCACTCAAAAGAACTTGTTGGTCCATATTTTCTTTAAACCTTATCTCATATTTTGTTACTTTTTTTATTTGACGATTCAATTGAATCTCTAGGCTTTCCTTATGAGACGGAGATAAGTTATTATTCGTTAGCTCTTCTTTCAAATCATTTATCACAGCATTGGTAGCATCTCTTTTTAGATTCCAATAAATAGCAGTCTATAGGGCAAACTTTCTATATTCCATAATTAAATGACTCCCAGGTGCGTCTTCAATATCTCCATTTTCACTTATTTTAAATTTTAATCTTGGTACAGGGACGTGTTGGAGTTCATCTGGTTTTTCCATTGCTAAAGCTGACAAATGAAATCCAATATATATGGCCACATAGACTAGCCTTTTCATTGTTATTCCTTTTCTAAGTTAGCTATTGTCACTGAAAACGTTAGAGGTCGTAGATTGAGACAATCCTTGTCGATGAACATCAATTTCGCCCATAAATGCGGACATAACTTCGCCCATCCAGTAAGTCACAGCCATGAGAGGGATTGTTACCGTATGGGCTTTTTTTTCTAATCTTTCAATTTCTTTCATAATTCTCTCTTTTGAGGCTGATCCAAAATTTGAAGTAATGTGTCTAATATTCACTCCTCCATTATCCGGAGCTGAATGGGAAGTTACTAAGGGATCAGAAAGGCTACCAAGTAATGTTTCTAATTGTCGAAGTTTTTTTTGAATCCTTTGAAAGGAAGCTATTGGCAGATGTTCTTCGTAATCTATGAAATATTTCTCTCTAAGATTTTTGCTTAACTGGGGTATATTATGACGAATGAAATACTTATTTTCCTTGTAAATTAGAAACTTTTCTTGACTGTTGAGGAGATCAGAAAAATCAATAATATCAAGATGGCGAATGTTAGCTGTATCTAATAATTTCCAGTTGAGTGAACAATAATTGTCCGGACTGTCATGCGTCAACTCATTGCGTCCTAATTCCCACACGCCGCCCCTGGTTGTAACGTCCATCTTGGGATGGAAGGGCATTTTAGTAGTAAGAATCTCCTTTAATATTTGGGGTAGTAAACTTTCCCTTTCGGTAACACAAAATTTGTTTTTTTCACAAATTTTAATTTTTCGCTTTAGAATGATCAAATCTATTTCGATTAAATAACATTCTGAATCTGAAAGGGTAGCTTTGTCTCTAAGTTTTGCTTCATAACTATTTAACAAGGTAAGATACTTACTTTTTTTATTTTCCCATATTTTGACCTCATTTTTTACCGCGTCTTTAAAGCGTTCTATTAAATCACTTCCTTGTGCATCTTCAATCTCACCTTGAGGCGTGATTCGAAATTTTAGAGCGGCGGATGAAGTCTGTGAGGAGGATTGAGGTTGTTCTATAGCGAAAAGTGGGTGCATGTTTAAGAGAATGAAAGCCGATAAAATTAGTAAAAATACTATTTTTTTTCATGTGGTTAACTATCAATTCATATAAAAATTTTTTTATATGTAGAATATTACAAGACAATCTATAAAAAAGCAATTTTAACCCTATGCAAGCTTTCTTTACTTAAATTATTAACTAAGTTGTAAAAAACTAAGCTTTTTCAAAATATTCAGTCTTTATATAAAACAAAAGATGGCGTTGAGCATCAGAGTTTCGTATAAAAGAAGGTAGAGTGACCTTCTTCTCTTGAAAGCAAAAAGAACAAAGGATTGGGACCAGTTTAAAGCCCCAGAGTTAAGGTTGTAAACTCTAAAGAAATGACATTTTGGTAAGGAGTAAACGAATATGGCGGGATCGGTAAATAAAGTTATTTTGGTCGGAAATTTGGGACGGGATCCTGAAGTGCGCAATAGCCCTGAGGGCGGTAAAATTGTAACATTATCTGTTGCAACGAGTGAATCTTGGAAAGATAAAGCATCAGGTGAACGGCGGGATCGCACAGAATGGCACCGTGTGGTCGTTTTCAATGATAAATTGGCAGAAGTCTCAGAAAAATTTCTTAAAAAAGGCTCTAAAGTTTATCTAGAAGGACAGTTGCAGACTCGCAAATGGACAGACCAACAAGGGCAGGAAAAGTATACAACGGAAGTTGTTCTTGGCAAATTCCGCGGTGAACTAACCATGCTTGATACTCGCGGAAGTGGGGGTGTTGAAGATCAAGGAGGTAGCTATGAACACGACTCTTTTCCATCTGGGGGAAACAGTGGGGGTTTTGGGGCGGGTTTGAGTTCGGCGCCTCTGGGTAGCGGCGCCCCTTTGAATGATGAAGTGCCTTTTTAACGAAGTGATATCGTAATTTTTTTTGAAGACTTTTAAGAGGAAAGAAGCAAGATGACAACGTCCCTTCAGCCATCAGATATTAAGCCTATTGCTATCGAAGAGGAGATGAAACGCTCCTATTTAGATTATGCAATGAGCGTTATTGTGTCTCGTGCATTGCCTGACGTGCGAGATGGGTTGAAGCCGGTTCATAGACGCATATTGTATGCGATGAAGGAAGCCGGAAACGAATATAATCGGCCCTATCGTAAATCTGCACGAACAGTGGGTGATGTTATGGGTAAATATCACCCTCATGGTGATATGGCAATTTATGATGCTATGGTTCGTCTTGCTCAAGATTTTTCTTTAAGACTGACATTGATCGATGGACAGGGAAACTTTGGATCAATGGATGGCGACCCTGCTGCTGCCTCCCGTTATACGGAAGCAAGGCTGAGTAAACCCTCTCATGCCCTTCTCGAAGACATTGATAAAGATACCGTTGATTTTCAGCCCAATTATGATGATTCCATGGTTGAGCCCAAAGTTCTGCCAGCCCGTTTTCCGAACATATTAGTTAATGGGGGGAGTGGAATTGCGGTCGGTATGGCAACCAATATACCCACCCACAATTTAGGGGAAGTCCTAGAGGCGTGTTGTGCGCTTATTGATAATCCTGACATTACAGTTGAGGAACTCATCGCCATAGTCCCCGGACCTGATTTCCCAACGGGGGCGTCAATTATGGGGCGCGGGGGAATTTTTGAAGCCTATCGTACGGGACGTGGTTCTATCGTCATTCGCGGAAAAACACATTTTGAGACGCTTCGGGGAGATCGGGAAGCCATTATCATTGATGAAATTCCTTATCAAGTTAACAAATCACGCATGATCGAGCGCATCGCCGAAACGGTCAAAGAAAAAATTATTGAAGGCATTTCTGATTTGCGAGATGAGTCCGATCGTCAAGGAATGCGGGTTGTTATTGAGTTAAAGCGAGATGCTGTTCCTGATGTTGTTTTAAATCAATTGTACCGGTATACGGCTTTACAAACATCTTTTGGTATCAATATGTTGGCTCTTAATCATGGTCGACCCGAGCAATTGCCTCTTAAAAGAATTCTGGAAGCTTTCGTCGAATTTCGTGAGGAAGTTATTTTGCGTCGCACGCGGTATGAGCTGGCTCGGGCCCGAGAAAAAGCCCACCTCTTTGTAGGCTTAGCCATTGCGGTTGCTAATATTGATCCAATCATTGCCTTGATTCGTGCCGCTGCTGATCGGCAAGTTGCTAAAGCACAGTTAATGGCACAAGATTGGCCATCAGAATCCGTAGCAGCTCTTATTTCTTTAGTTGAACCCGATCGAGAAGTGGTGGGGAATACGTACCGACTTTCCGATGCGCAAGCTCAAGCCATCTTGGATTTACGTCTTCACCGTTTGACAGGGTTGGAACGGGATAAAATAGCGGCAGATTTGCAAGAACTTGCCGATATGATTGCTGAATATTTGCGCATTTTGGCGTCTCGCCAGTTGGTTATGGATATCTTGCGTAACGAGCTGATTGAGATGAAACAACAGTTCGCGACACCGCGACGGACCACGATTGAAGAAGGGGGTTCCGATGTTGATATGGAAGACCTCATTCAGCGGGAAGACATGGTTGTGACAGTAAGCTTGAATGGCTACATCAAACGTGTGCCATTGTCTACCTATAGAGCACAACGTCGTGGCGGTAAGGGACGATCAGGAATGTCCACCCGTGATGAAGATATTGTGAGTGATGTTTTTGTTGCCAATACTCATAGCCCTGTTTTGTTCTTTACGTCTATTGGACGCGTTTATCAGTTGAAAGCCTACCGTCTGCCATTGGCCACGCCTCAAGCGCGAGGCCGCCCGATGATTAACCTTCTGCCTTTGTCGGAGGGAGAAACCATTTCGACAGTAATGGTCCTACCGGAAGAGGAGAATCTGTGGGATCAGATGTTTGTGATGTTTGCGACTTCTAAGGGGAATGTTCGACGCAACCGCTTAAGCGATTTTTTAAATATTAAAGCAAATGGTAAAATTGCCATGAAGTTGGATGAGGGCGAGAATTTAATTGCCGTGCAAACATGTACAGAAAATGACGATGTATTGTTATCCACTCAAAAAGGCAAATGTATACGCTTCCATATGACAGATATTCGTATCTTCGTCGGTCGGGACTCCAATGGTGTCCGGGGTATTCGCTTATCTAAAGACGATGAAGTCATCTCCATGGGTATATTGGGTCAAATGGTTATTTCAACTGAAGAACGTGATGCTTATTTGCGCCAAGCTGCTAAAGCTCGTCAGGCTCTTGAAGGAGGACTGGAAGGCGAAGATGCTTTGGGATCAGATAGTTTGGATGATGAAGACGGGTCTTCAGAGGCTGTGAAACTATCCCCAGAACGCATTCTAGAGCTTGCGGGCAGCGAACAATTTATTTTGACGATTACGGAAAAAGGTTTTGGTAAGAGAAGCTCCTCTTATGGTTACCGCACAACGGGTCGCGGAGGCATGGGTGTTGACAGTATCATTGTCAATGAACGCAATGGTGGTGTTGTTGGTTCATTCCCTGTTGATCCAACAGATCAAATTATGTTGGTAACAGATGGGGGACAATTGATTCGTTGCCCTGTGCACGACATCCGCATAGCCGGACGACGGACCCAAGGGGTGACCATTTTCCGTGTGGGCGAGGAAGAAAAAGTCGTGGCTGTAAGCCGCATTCCTTTGGGTGACCATGATGATGCGGAAGATACTACCGAGGGTGAGGCAGGTTCAGAAGATGAAAGCCCTATCTCTGAAGCTGAAGTCATAGATACAATGCCAGAGGAAACGCAAGAGCTGAAAACGGTTGCTAGGGAGTAATGGTGGTCGCAACAGGGATTGAACCTGTGACCCCTACGATGTCAACGTAGTGCTCTACCGCTGAGCTATGCGACCAATACCTTTGGTTTTTACTATGACCTATGGGAAATAGCAAGACTCAAGTATAAACACGTTGTCGAGATGAATCTAGTCAAGAGCTGTTTCGCTAAAATTAAGGCGCTGCGGGATATTGGTAAATATTTTCTTGACATTATGACTTACCTTCACCAAATAATATGGTGTAAACTTGGTTTTGTTCAAAGGAATTTTTTGTGATTCAGTCTTTACATCTTTATTACGGACATTGGCGGGCCTATCACCATCGGTGATTTATAGGTTGTTAATGTTTTGTTTTAAAAATGTAAGGAAAGATTATGAAAAGTTATCGTTTTAAAAATATCATTCAGCGTAGTGTTATTCTCGTTTCAGTAGCAATATCATGTGCTGCAGGAACAAATTCATCCCCGGGGAAAAAGCCCCTCGTTGCTATTACGCAAATTGTGCCCCATCCTTCTTTGAATCTCATACGTAATGGAATTGAAGATGAGTTGGCGATACAAAAAATTGACTGTGATTTTTTGTTTGAAAATGCCCACGGAAATATCGCAACGGCAACACAGATTGCCCAAAAATTTGTGAGTCAAAACCCCACAATTATTGTTCCCATTACAACGCCTTCAACTCAAACAATCTATGCAGTGGCTCGAAATCATAACATTCCCGTGGTTTTTGCAGCCGTCAATGATCCGATAGGGGCAAAGTTAGTGCCGAGTATGGATAAGGCGGGTCAGGGAATTACAGGGGTATCAGACTTACCTCCTGTGGCGGAACAGGTGTCTCTTTTACAAGATATATTACCCAATGCGAAGAGAGTGGGAACAATATATAATCCGGGAGAGTCCAATTCTCTTGCTGTTCTCAAAATTTTTGAACAAAACATAGAGAAAAAGGGGATGACTCTCGTTCGCGCAACGGCTTCTAATATGGTAGAGGTGACGGCTGCTGCGAGATCGTTAATTGGAAAGGTTGATGTTATATATATTCCCAATGATAACACCATTGTTGCGGCGCTTGAGTCTCTTTTAAAAATAGCACAAATCAATACTATTCCCATTATTTCTTCAGATCCTGAGTCCGTTAGACAAGGATGTCTTGCAACCATCGCTCATTGTCAATATGGGTTGGGACGACAAACCGGCAGGATGGTGGCTAAAATCTTGAAAGGGGTAAATCTTCAAACATTATCCGTAGAAACGCCTGCGGAAATTGAGGTGAGTTTAAACCAAGATACAGCAGAAGAACTAAAGATTATATTTCCCGAAGCTACTGTAAAACGTGCAAAGTTTGTTATTAAGAAATAGGAGAGAAAATTATGGAACCCCATCATAACACTTATGATTTGTCCAATCAGAATGAACGAAATAATGGAAAAACGAATTTTAAAATGGAGTCCCTATTATGGCTTTTAGAACAGTTATAAAAACGATTATTGCTTTAATACTACCAATTGCAATGACTTTTGGTGCAACGTCATCTCTTCCCACCACCCTTTATAAAATTGGTGTTATTCAGGTCATTGAACATCCGGCGCTAGATGCAACGTGCAAAGGAATTCGTGATGAATTAACCCAACTTGGTTTTAAAGAAAATTTACAATGGTCTTGGGATTCTGCACAAGGAAACCCGGCGCTTGCTACCCAAGTTGCCCAGAAATTTGTAGGGCAAGAAGTTCATTTACTTATTGGGATTGGGACAACGGCTGCCCAAGCTGCTTTGAGTGCATCGCGAGACAGAAAAATACCTGTGGTTTTTGCTTCTGTGACAGATCCAAAAGGGGCAAAAATAATGGGAAATGTTACAGGAGTTTCAAACTTTGTTCCCCCCAAAGATCAATTTGATGTCATCATGAAAATTTTACCTAACGCCCAAAAAATCGGCGTTGTTTACAACCCCGGGGAAGCAAATTCAGCGAGTCTTCTGACCCAAATGCAAGATGATAGTAAGAAGAAAGGGCTAGAATTGGTACCTGCAGCAGCTTCGAAAACAAGTGAAGTGACGAGTGCGGCTCAAAGTCTGATTGGTAAAGTTGATGCAATTTTCATCAACAATGATAATACAGCATTAGCAGCTATTAATGGCATTGGGCAAATTTGTCGTGACAATAAAATCCCGCTTTTTGCAAGTGATGGTAATCTTATAGAAAGTGGCGCCTTAGCACTTTTGGGTGCAGATCAATATGAAATTGGCCGTCAAACAGGCCGTATGATTGCTAAAATTTTGCGAGGTGAAGCAAAGGCTTCTGATTTGCAAATAGAATATCCCGCAAATGTAAACGTTGATTTAAATAATAAGATTGCTGAATCTCTTGGAATTAAAGTCCCAGAATCTTTGAAGAAAAAGCTTTCAGAACAAAGCGGAGGCGGGGCATGAACTTTCATCATTTTTTTATTCTCTGTTTCTTATTGATAATGGGAAGTATTTGGGCAGATGATGTGCCCCAATCTTCTCAATTGCCCCTTGTTGTGATTACGCAAATTGTTGATCATGATGCCTTAACGAAAGAACGTGAAGGTATCATCAAGGCCTTGAATGATTCAGGCTTTGAGGACGGTAAGACAATGAGACTCTTATATCAAAATGCTCAAGGTAACATTGCGACGGCAAGTCAAATTGCTGATGGCTTTGTTAGTCAGAAGCCAGCGGTGGCAATTGGTATTTCCACCCCTTCAGCGCAAAGTCTCATTCGCCCGATGGCCAAACATAATGTTCCTGTGGTTTTTACGGCAGTAACTGATTCTTTAGAATCACGTCTTGTGTCATCTCTTGATAAGGGCAAAGAAAATGTAACAGGTGTGAGTGACGGAATGCCCTTGAGACCTCAATTGGAGCTCATTCAAAAAATCGCCCCTTTTGTTAAAACTATCGGTGTTCTCTATAATCCGGGAGAAGCTAATTCTTCTAAAGCTGTAGAAAAGTTAGCAAAGCTTGCCCCTGAAATGGGGTATTCTTTAGTTTATGCAACAACCGCAAGAACAGCAGACACTCTTATGGCAGCTACCAGTTTAATTGGGAAAGCAGATGCTATTTTTATCCCTCTTGATAATACGGCGATGGCCTCAATTGATGGAATTGTGGCCTTAGGGCGTACAAATAAAATACCTATTTTTACACCGGATTATGATTCAGCTGAAAGAGGTGTTTTGGCTGTTCATGCACCGTCTCATAAAGCTATGGGTTATAAGGCTGGTCAGTTAGTTGCCAGAATACTTAAAGGAGAAAAAGCTTCAGATATACCCATAGAAGTGAATCATCAACTTGATTTGGTCATTAATACGCGGTCAGCAAAAATAATGGAAATTTCTATTCTTCCGGAAATGCTCGCAAAAGCAAAATGTGTTCCATAATTTTCTATCTAGAATACAGAGAATAAATTTGTCACTTTTTATTGTGTTAAATTTTAATATACTTGTTTTTTATCTCAAATATGAAGTACATAAAAATTTTTGTAATATTACTTTTTATTAGCAGGGGCTATCATTTGGAATGGTTTGACAATTTCCTTCATAAATTCATGAAAGACATGTACTTTTGGAGAGTTTTCTAAACGGCGATGATACGTATAATAATGAGGAATACTGCGACTTGGCATGTTTGGAAATACATCTACAAGAACTCCTTGTTTTAAAAGTTCCTCCTCATACCAAAAACTTCCAATCCTTAAACCATTTAATAAAGTTTTACGTAGAGATAATCCATTATTAACTTCAATAAGGTTTTTGTATTTAGAATCTCTAGAAGGGTTGCCAGTTAAGTGAAGGGAGAGAGATTTTGTGATTTCTGGCGTGTCGCCAATATAAACAACCATATTATGCTCGTATAAATCCTCAAGTGTCTTAGGCAGAGAGTGTTTGGCAAGATAATGTGGAGAAGCATAAATTCTTAAATCCATATCGTATAGATGGTGTTGAATTAAGTCTGGGTCAGATGATGATACCGGCATAATACCAATATCAGCATCTCCGATTTTAAATTGAAAAATGTCGGTTATGGATGAAAATCTAAAACAAAGTTTTGGAAACTTATGAATAAAGGGAGAAAGGTGGTCTAAGATTATTTGTGATGCACCTACTCCCATCATTATCCGAAGGGTTCCCTGCGGTTCCGATGTTTTTTCTCGAATAATATCTGTTTTTTGAACAAAATCACCAATAATCTCTTCACATACTTTGAGAAATTCCTCCCCTTGTTCTGTTAGTGTTATTCCGCGTGAATGACGAGAAAATAGAGTTATATTAACTTCTTTGCTTAGCGCAGTCATTTGACGACCAAGATTTGGTTGTGTAGTTCCAAGCTCTTTCGCTGCTGAACTCAGATTACCTGTGCGGGCGACAATAATAAAAGATCGGAGATGCTCTAAATTAAAATCCACTTAGAAATTCCTCTTATTAATAAATATACAAAACAATATTAATTTAAAAATAATAACGAATTCTTAATGTTTAGCAAAAAATATTATCGTCTAAGACTAAAAAAAATTTAGTATCGGTATTGCAGTCATGACAATAAAACAATATAATTATTTGTTTTTCGGAAAAATCTTCTAAGTTATTTTAATGAACTATTCCTAGTATTATTTACCAATAAAAATTGGAGCAAACATTTGGTTTATTTTTGATTCATAATTAACTTTATTCATATAAATCTCCCTATTTTTAATAGATGATCCAAAGCCTTAAATGGCATAATAATTAAGAAATAAGCTAATAAAATTTTTACTTATTTACATAAAATGGAATATCTTATAGAGAAACTAATATCAATAATTTAATTTTAATTATCAATTAAATTATAATTATAAAGATGAAGCCTTATTGTTAAATGTTTGATTATAATAAAAAATTATCTAGTATTGGCAGTATGCGCTAAAAAAGCGCAGGTAGCAAAAATAATGGAAATTTCTATTCTTCCGGAAATGCTCGCAAAAGCAAAATGTGTTCCATAATTTTCTATCGAGAGGCCGTAGGATTAAAAATATTTATCCTATTTGGCTATCTCTTGCCATAAAATTCTCTGCTAGGATTTTTGCCTGGGGGAAATCCACTTTTCCTGTTGCTAAGAGAGGAATTTGATCCGTGTAAAATACGTGTCGCGGAAAATTCAATTCTGTAAGCCCTTGAGATTTAAGATGGGTGGTAATTTCCTCACGGGACAGGGATCCCGTCGTTAAAAGCACAAGTTTTTCTCCCTTTCTTGGGTCAGGAAATGCAAGAAGTACGTGCTGACTTTCTGGCCAAAAAGTATTGATGATTTCTTCAATGTATACAAGAGAGATCATCTCTCCCCCAATTTTAGCAAACCGTTTAACACGTCCCAATATTGTTACAAATCCCTGTTCATCCACCGAAACGATATCACCCGTATCGTACCATCCAGTACTTGAAGAGTGATTGTTTTCTTCAAAATCAGATCTTGGGGGAATAATGCGACTTGTATCATGATTGATGTAGCCCAACATAATATTTGGACCCTTCACTAGTAATTGCCCCCCTTGCGATATTCCTTCAACAGGTCGTAGACGGTGCTGGATAGCCGGCAAGAAACGACCAACAGTTCCAATCTTATTATACATACGTGTGTTCATGGATAAGGCCGGAGATGTTTCTGTAGTGCCGTAAGCTTCAAGGATTTGAATACCAAAACGTTCGATCCAGACTTGTCGAGTTTCAGGTTGAAGTTTTTCGGCCCCGGCAAATACATAGCGTGTTGCATAAAAATCATAAGGATGAGCCAGCCTTGCATAGCGACTTAAGAAGGTATCTGTTGCAAAGAAAATGGTCGCATTAATGTCGTAGGCGGTTACGGGCACCATTCGATAATGTAGGGGAGACGGATAGTAAAAAGCCCGAATTCCTTGGAATAAAGGAATTAAAGTTCCCCCCATTAAACCAAAGGAATGGAACATAGGAAGAACATTTAAAACTATGTCTTGTGCGTTAAAATCAATGGTAGAGGTAACTTGAAATCGATTGGCATTAATATTTGTGTGACTGAGAACAACGGCCTTGGGTGTTCCTTCAGAGCCTGATGTAAAAAGGATAACGGCAGGATCGTCTGGTTTTATGGTATGATAGAGAAAACGGTGAAAAAATTCAGGAAAATGTGCAGCGATTAGACCTCGTATTTTCGCAAATAATCCAATATCGGTGCGGACATCTTCCAAATATAAAATTTGAACGTGTTGCGATAATTTTTCTACAATATCTTCTAAATGAGCAATTTCGATAAATCGTCGGGAGGTGATCACAAGTCTTGTTCGGGCTAAATTGCATGCCTCTTGTAAATTTTGCAATCCAAGAGAAAAATTTAACATAGCTGGAACGCGACCAATACTGTGTAAGGCAAAAAAGCTAATAAGAGTTGCAATAGACGTTGGTAATAGAATACTCACACGTTCTCCAGGCACCGTTCTGTTCTCTAAGTAATGACCCAAGATGTAAGAACGCATAAGAACTTGGCGATACGTGAGAGGATCACGTTGACTATCTTCTACAATAATCCTTCTCATACCATGAGTTTTGGCCGCTTCAATAAAAGTACTGAATAAAGTTCTTTCATAGGGTGATGTCTCAAATATCATACCAACCATAATATCATAGAGCTTACTACTCATGATTTTTCGACGTTCTTTACCTTTAAGGTTTTTGGGTGCGCTAATGATTTGAGACGGCAAAATAGTAAGCGTAATTTGGGGGAGAAATTTTCGTCGGACAACACCTCGTAAGTGAGAAAAGAAAGAATATTGTGCTCCCTCTATACGAATGGGCAAGATGGTGGCTTCCGCCCGGTCGGCAACCATCCCGGGGCCATCATAAATTTTCATTAATGATCCCGTTACTGTGATGCGTCCTTCGGGAAATATGACGCATTTGCGGTCTTGGCGCAAAAAATCTATGAGATGTTTCGTTGCCAGTGGGTTTGTCGGATCTAGAGGGAATAAATTTATACTTCCGCGCATAATTCGAATCCACCACTTGTTAATGTAGTGACTGTAAATAGCAAAATTGAGGCGTTCTGGAATAAATGCAAAAATCAATAATCCATCAAGAAAAGACGTATGATTTGCAATGATTAAAGTTCTTTTTCCAGAATTATGGTAGTTCTGTAGTCCTTTAATTTCTACTCGAAAAAGAAATTTTAGAAGACCATGAAAGAATAACTGAACTACAGATTCGGGTACCAGTCGGGCGATACGACCGATTACAATAAGATTGACCAAACCCGTTATTAAAAATATATGGGGAATAGGGATTTTGAAAGACACCAAAATCATCGTGATGAGAGTAGAAACCACCATAAAAAAGGAATTCATAATGTTATTGGCGGCAATGACTCTGGATCTCACCTTTGTATCAGATTCAACTTGTAGAAGGGTATATAATGGGACTGTATAAAGGCCTCCACAAACAGCAATCATCATGAGATCAAGAGTGATGCGCCAATTGTTGAAAAGAGTATTGCTGTGGAATAGAAATTGATTAATTCCAATATAATCGGGTTCGTTGAGACTAACAAAATGACTTGCGATGACCAGGTCGACAATAAACAGAGTCATTCCCAAGGCTCCCCAAATAATGTGCCGGGAATCAATTTTCCCTTTACTTAAATGAGTGCATAAAAAGGAACCTAGCCCAATACCTATAGTAAAGAGAATAAGAAATAGGGAGGCTAGGCTTTGATTTCCCCCTAAGACTTCTTTCCCATAAATGGAAATTTGAGTTAGGAAAATACCTCCAACTACCCAAAACCATGAAATACCAATAATAGATAAAAAGAGAGTGCGGTTTTGGGCCGTTAAACGGATAAGGGTGAAACTTGTTGTCAATAAATTTAAATTTATTTTCAAGTGAGGATCAGCCGCATTAGCTTTTGGTAAGTAACAACAGGAAACGAAGGCAGCAATGGAAGATAAGAGTAAAATAGTGCTGATAATGTAAATACCATAGTTGGGTATGGAAACAGCAATCCCTCCCATAATAGACCCTAATAAAATTGCTAGAAAGGTACTGCTTTCGATCATTGCATTCCCATGAAGGAGCTCCCCTTTTTTTAAATAAAGGGGGAGAATGCTATATTTAATGGGTCCAAAAAATGCAGCTTGAGTCATATTGAGAAAGAAAATGAGCAAGAGTAACAGCAAGGATTGCGATAGGAGAGCATATATCCCTAATGCCATTACAATTATTTCTATTGCTTTGTAAAACATAACAAGTTTTGATTTTTCATAACGGTCGGCTAGTTGACCCGCAAGACTTGAAAATAAGAAAAATGGTAAAACGACCAGACCTCCTAAGAGAGTCACAGTGAGGTGTCTATCATATCCTTGCGCCAATGTTTCATTGTATGTGACGAGAATGATTAAAGCATTACGAAAAACATTATCGACAAAGGCCCCTAGAAATTGAGTGTAAAATAAAGGAGCAAAGCGCCTTTGTGTGAGCAGGGTAAAAAAACCGCTGTGAGGTGCCATGCTATTCTCCCATTAATGATCAAATAGTAAAGAACAACAAGGGTAACAGCAAGATGCTTTGGGGAAAATTTATGAATGAGTAATGAGTAAATTATTGAGATTTGTCAGTGAGCCATTTAAATTGACATTGTGGAGAGTTATAGAGCCACTTATATTTCCTTGGTTCACAAATTGTAGAATAGTATCTATCGGCGCGTTTGTGACAGGAAATTGTGCATTGACTTCAACGATATTTATTTGAGTATTTAGGGCGTGCCCATTTGCAGAACCTGTGGCTAAAGCGTCAATTAATTGAGCATTCGTCGTTGTGCCAACATTTAATGGAGATGGGTTTAGAAAATGATCAATCGTATCATAAAGACTTGTTGAAATATTAATATGTAAGTTGTCAGCACTATTGTCAAAGTCGATGATGTGATCAAATTCCTTAAAAGAAGATAAATCAGAAGGATTGCCAGCGGAAGCGCTTACTGAAAATAAATCTGTACCTGATGTTCCTTGAAGAAGTTTACCAAATTCTATGTGTGTTCCCAGTTCTGCTAGTTTACCTTGGGAAAGGATAAAATTATCAAGAGTGATAGATCCGGATTGCTGGGAATTAGACCCAAATGTAAGCACAGTGGATCCGCCACTTGTTTGAGCGACTATACTACCCACTGATCCATTTATGCTTTGAGTATCGAGGTAGTTTGCTATTCCGAAGCTATCTAAAGTACCAGATTGGCTGATCTGATTGTAAAGATTTTCGGATAAAGCAAATTGTAGTTTATCAGAGCCGCCGAGGTCAAAATTGGTGAGATGATCATATTGAGTAAAGCTACCAAACCCGTTTCCTCTATCAATTGTATTAAACGTAATTGTATTATTACTTAATTGATCGATGTCTTGAGTAAACCCAAAATGAAAGTTTGTCCCTAAGCTTGAATTCACATTGTGAAGAGTAATCGCTCCCTCAACACCATTGGAATTTGAAAAATTTAACACAGTATCAATGTTGTTCAAACTGGTGTCTAGATATTGGGCGGCATGTTGAGTGACTGAAATCCCACCGACCGTTGTAGAGGCATTTGTTGCAAGGGCATTAATTATTTCAGTAGGGGTTAGGAGACCATTTTCATTTATTGAATAATAGACATCTTTCGGCACAACAAGCTGAATAATATCTTGGCTAGAATCAAAATTCAAAACGTGATCAAACTGGGTGAAAGCTCCCAGACTATTTCCAGAGGGAATCGTGAAGCTGAAAATATCCTGACCAGTTGTGCCTTGTTCGACATAACCCACGTGCAAGTAATTATCAAGATTTGCACTTGTTATGTTTGTAACTCCTTCTAATCTGATCTCATTATTAATTCCCGGAAAATCTATAATTGTTGGGGTTGTGGCAGTTCCTGTTGTGACAGTGAGTCCGGCTGCTTGTAATTGAGCAGCTGTGACTGTACCATTTAACGTGCCATCGCTACTTAAAGCTAGATACGTAGCTGTAGGTAGTATTAATTGTAAATAGTCGTGCGTAGTCCCCGTATCAAAATGGGTAACGTAAGTTACATTAGCAAAAGATGAGAGATCATTGGTGATGCCAGAAGGAATGATAAATGAGAAAGTATCGCTTTGACCGGTTACACCCACTTGTCCAAAACTCAATTGAGAGCCTAGATCAGATAAATTTGTTATATCAACATTGTGTAAAACTACCGTGCCTGATGTTACGCCATTTGTCTGGAAATTAAGAGACGAGTCAAAAGTTATATTATTTGATGAATCAAATTGTGCGGCTGTTTTGCTAATCGTGATACCGCCCAAACTTGTTGAGGCACTAGATTCAATAATGCTTCTGAAATCTGTTGTTCCTCCAAACATGTAGCTTGATTGGAGAAGATCGTAAAGTTTTTGATTCAAAGTGATTTGTATAGTATTTGCACTCGTATCAAAGTTAGAAATTTGATCATACTCTTGAAAAAGCGAAAAATCAGATGCTGAATTGCTCGGCACCGTGAATGTAAATGTACTTTGTGCATTTGGGGCTACATTAGAAGTACCTGGTAGCGTAGCAGCTGTTCCATTAAAAGTTGTTCCCAATTGGAAGGCGTCAGCACCAAATTGGGCTAAAGATGCGCCCGTCGTATAGCCCATAAGTTTTATTGTGGAACCATATGTAAAGGTAATTTGTTCATCGCCGCCGGTGTTTTGCATATTAATAAGATTTGGCTCTAAACTGTTAAACTCGTTTAAGGATGCTCCTGTTATTGGACCTTTAGAAAGAAGATATTCGTATAGGGGTTGAGATAAGTTAAATCGAATAACATCATGATTAGGATCAAAATTCGTGATATTTAGATTCCCAGCAAGTACAGGATTAATTGTTGAGCTCGAGAAGAGATCGGGTGTTGCATCTAATAAAGTTACGTTAATAATATTGTTGCTACCACTCTTTAAGAAAATTTGGCTTTGCCCCCAATTTATAATGTTATTATGGCTATCTTGCATTTGTAATAACGTTCCAAAACGAGAGACATTTATCGCAGTATCTGTCCAGAATGGTGTTGAGGACATATCATTGATGGCAGGATAAAAGTTAGCCCCACCAGAGCCACCAATAGCAATCGTATTCCCGAACGTTACTGTGACATCATCATCTAAAGTATCAATTATTAATCTGTCTAAACTTGAATAAATAGTACTATATTGATCGTCCATAATTGCGACTTGAGTATTGGCAAAATTAAAATCCACATCAGATACAGAATTATGCGATCCAATTTCAAGGGTATTCAAAACCCCGTAAATAGTTCCTGAGCCATATATTGTTTGACTTCCGTATGACCCGATAGAAGAAAACGTAGGATTTGGAGTATATCCAAAAACAAAAGTTCCGTTAAATGTATTTTCAAATGGAGAAAAACCTAAGGTCGAGGGTTGATATTGATTGAAGATGAAGTTATCAGCTACCCCATAGACTGTTCCGGTAACATTGAAAACATTTTGACCAAATTGCGCAACGTAATTATTGACGTTCAAAAACGATGATGTATTTGTGTTTGATAAATTAATAATAATATTTTCAAAGTTGCCATAAGCCGTCGTGCCAGGCGTGGTATTGATCAACATATTGCCCCCAAAAGCAGCAGCAGTATTGCTATATAATTGGCTGCCGTATGTGGTGCCACCAAAAAAATTGTGGGCTCCAGCAGAGGGAGCAAAGGTATAATCAGTTGATCCATCTATAGGATCTATATTTCCTATGATAACTTCATTGCTGGCCTGACCTTGAAAGTATGTTGGTCTTGAGGCTTCCCCTATAAATCTTGTAATTCCGAGGTTATCAGGTTGAAGGTTTGTATCAGAGGTAATGTTGCCTGTGGATTCAAATACTCCAACCAAAAGAGGGCTTAGAATCGGATGATTAGTTGAAAAATGAGGATCGTTGGCTTCAATGATCACTGGACTTAAGATTGGGGTATTCGGTGTTGTTGTGTCGGTTACAGTGATTGTTCCAAAGTGATTGGCTGAGAAAGAAATAGCCGACGTATTCAAAGCAAGTTGTGGGAATGTAATACCCGATGATGCTAAAGCATTTGTATAGGTGTTATCAAAATAATTTGTGACGGTATAAGTTGAATCAGCGTTTGCAATATCTACATTTTGGAAATAATTATCTAATTCTAGATAATAAATACCATTTCCTATAGTGCCACCAGTTGATGATAGGATAAGGGGATTGGGGTTTGCATTCGTAAACGGGGCAACAGTAACGGGAGCAATTGGATAAGAAACATCAACGGTTACTATTAACGAATTATAACTTGTAATATTGGGGATATCGGCTAATGTTATGGATCCCGCATTTAAAGATGGGGTAAAAGAAAGGACACTATCTCCTGATTGGGAGCTGAAAGTTGTAAAGCCGGGGGTATTTAATTCACTCGCACTTAAAGTGCGATCGTAATTTGTATTTAATGATTTAAATAGACCGGGAGCCACCTGGAAGTTTAATGTATCCAAAGTGGGTCTAAAACCATTTATGGTCACATTTCCTTGCATTGCCCCATATACATCTCCCAGGGAAAAAATTGTAAAAGTATAAATATTGGGATTATTGCCGGCAGTTGAAGGGGTTATGTAGGTATTATTGCCCCAATTAATAACATTATGATTAGCGTCCATTATAGAGACATGGCCGACTGACGGATTCATGATTGTTACAATTTGCGAAACAAAGCTTGTTCTTGATAAATCAGCGATATCGCCATAAAAGTGGGTTGGCGTCGCTCCCGCAATTAAGGTGCTATTTTTGAATGTAAATATATTGCCATCAGTGGATAGAGTTCCACCAATTAGACTTGTTCCTGTACGGGGAAAGGCCGAAGTTTCTTGATTGGCCATAATGAGAGTTCCAACACTTGTGTAAAGATTAGCTGAACCTGCGAAGGTGGTGTTGACAGGCTGGCTAATTAACGTATTAGAACCAAAATTAAATATATTTCCCTGAATAAATGCATTTCCATACAATGGATTGGAAACCATAACGGGTGTTGGATCAACAAGAATGAGGGAAAGACTCCTCATGTTTCCATAAAGATTACCGCTGCCATATTCCTTATTATCTGAAAAAGTAATGGAGTTCCCTTTGATTGTATTATCAATAGGTGTAATTGTTATAGGGCCGCCTGTAGTGGATGCAACTAAGTTACCCGCAGCTTTCATGGTTAATGTTTGATTATTACCGTATATACCTGCTCCATTGGTATTTGCATTTGTATCAAATGCATTGACGTTAAACAGGTTGCTATTAAAGAAAATTATTTGGTCATTTAGTGAACTATTGGGGGTTGTTCCTATATTTGTGAAATTAATATTATTTATGTTACCCACTGCTGTATGACCCGTTGTCACTGAACCTGATGTAGAACTACTCACATCATAAATTAAGTTTGAACCAAAATTAATTTTTAAGGCCGCATTTGTTGGATTTGTAGTTGGGTCAAAGTTCAGATCATTACCACTCGCAACAATTGTGTTGCCCGGTGTTTTGGTTTCAAAAGCATAAGACGAATAGGTTATGTCCGTTGCGGTTATGGTTGGGTCTTGAGGGTCAATGGGCCCGTTATGGATGAGACCATCGGTTGAGGCGATTGCAAAGATGTGAACTGTAGGTAGATTTTGAGACGGACTAATGCCGTCAGATATACCAACAGTAAGGTAAGTATCTATGGGTTTGTTGGGTTCAAGATTTACAACGAGTGTTCCTTCGGAATTAAAAGTTATTCCATTATCCACAGTTCCTTCAATAACGAAGGTAGTAACGCCCAACTGCGTTGTACTCGGCAAAGAAATTTCTCCTGCCGCTCCCCCCCGAACGGAGTATTGCACAATGGAGGGATCTCCCACAAAAAACCCTCCAAAAGCATAAGGGATTGATACATTAACTTTGACGGGATCAAAGTCAGCAGGTATGGGATTAATTGTAGGAGGAACATAGGTCGAGCCTGTGGATATAAATTGAATAGGAACATTCGAATAAGTCGCATCAAGAAGGAGAAAAGTACTTGATGGAGCAAATAAGCCACCTCCTAAAGTTAGGGAGCCATTGTCCCCTCCAACCCCAACGAATTGATATGTACTTCCCGTAATCGTATAATAGCTTCCAAATTTTTCTGCATTGAGAATTTGTGTGATTTGATCCGTACCAATTGTCATTCCCAATCTTGCAAAAAGATTTGACTCAATGTGAAAAACAATGGTGTCCGTATTGGGATTAAAATTAGTTATTGTATCATGACCTTGCATGATAGGGAGGCCAAATGAATCTTGCGCAATGGTAAAATTATAAATATTATGCCCTGTGCCCCCGGTATAGGTATTATTTCCATAGGTTATTGAATTATTATTTTTATCTGTTACAACAATTTGATTTTCATCATTATGAGAAATAACGACGTTAGCGCCACTCACAAACCCTGTATACCCAAAAGCATTGGAGGGATTTCCATAGCCAAACGGATCTCCTAAATTGCTAATATGACCATAAAATATTGTATTTCCTGCCCCTCCTTGAAGATAGGAATTTTCAAACACAAACATGTTGCCAGAAAATGTAGCTGAGGAGTTGACGGTAAGATTTGAGCTTGTATTTGAAATATTACCCGGTTTTGTCGTTATGTTAAGTGTCTCAACATTTCCTACAACGGTTGTAGTTTGTCCGACGCTATCTCCTCGAACAATAATTGTTGTTGGGGCAAAATTAAAAGTATTATTATTTACATCTGCAGAAACATCTAAACTTGATGGGACTAACGTGCCTCGACCTATTATATCGAAAGGGCTTGTCCCATTGACAGTCGTGCCACCCGTCAAATTTATAGCAATCGTATCGATATACCCCGTTAGAGTGCCCGCACCATAAATTGTTTGTTGATTAAAATTAAAGGTATTTCCTATAAATTGGCCAGAGGCATCAGCATGAAGAGAAATAGGATTTAAACGACTAACGGAAACTCTTACATTATCGGCCCCTTCAGCCGTAATGGTAAGGGTTTCGGCGACTCCAAATGTTGTTCCAATTACGTTAAAGGCATTGGCACCAATATTATATGTGTTTCCAATTGTAGATATCGAGGCATTGGGGTTGCTTAAGGAGAGATGAGCATCATCAATTCCTTGAACAGTGAAGTTTAACCGAGCGAAGTCACCGTAGGCGGTAGCGCCTCCTGCGGTATCAACAATTAAGGCGCTACTTCCTAAATTGAAGATACTATTATTAGATGAATGTACATTTTGGTCCACACTTGTGCCTATAAGTGTTGAGCCAGTTCCTAATAGAATATTTCCTACTCCACCTAGGTTTATTCCTCCAACGTAAGTATCACCTGCAGCTACTGTTGTGATGGGAGCATCTAAGAACCCAAATAGGTAAGAGCTTGTTGTGCTATGCCCAGCCTGATCTGTTGCTGTAATTTCAAGTTGTTCGAGTATTGGTGTGGATGTGGTAACGGTAATGGTTCCAAACTGATCAATAGTCACATTGCCCGTATCGGCAGGGTTGGTATAAAAGTTCGGAAAAGTTAAGACAGTTTTTGTTCCATTTTGAAGCATGGTTCCATTGAAGGTGAAATCTTGTGTGGGTGTTATTTGACTTATAATCCCAGGATTATAGGCAGTTGAGGGAATAACCGTCGAATAGGTTGCCAATAAAGAATTTTGAAAAAAATTATCAAGTTCATTAAAGTGCGATGGGGTATTAAAATTTGACCCAGAGTATACCAATGGTTGTTGAGGAGCAGTGATGAGAGACTCAACAGGTCGATAAGTAAGCTTCATGCTTAGTGAAATATTAGAAATTTCAGAAAAAGAGCTAATATTAATATTTTCCAAAGATAAAGAGCCGCCCCCCGCAAATTGGATACGGGTTCCTGAACCAAGATCATAATTTGCGATATTTGGATTTGAGATAGGGCCAGAACTAAAAGTTGCACTCGCATTTAAATTGGATATATCAATGTTTTTTATATGGAGTTGATCAAATGCTCTAAAAAGATTTGGTGTTATTTGAAAATTAATACTGTCTGTGCTCATTTTAAAGTCAGTGATGATCGCATGACCTTCACTAATAGGATTGTTGTCCATGTCACCAATAAGAGTGAAATTATAACTATCTTTGCCATCCGGGTTTAGGGTTGTATGTCCCCCTGTGTAAATATTCGTCCCCCAAGTAATGGAGTTGTTGCCAGCAATGATAGTCACTTGATCAGATGAAGACGCGCTAACAGTTACGCCCTTAATAAAACCATTGTAAATGGTAGTGTCATAGAGGTCCCCCAAATTATTTATGTTATCATTAAATTGATCGCTTCCCACATTCCCAGTGATAATACTATTTTTAAAAGTTAAGTGAATATTGCTATCGTCTGTTAAATCTTTGGAAAGGATTAGAGATTCGAGGTGAGGAAAAAGAATACTATCAACACCCTTATCGACATCCAGAATATTCCCCAAAAATATGAGGTTGGTGGCAATTGTTGAGCTATGATTTGCTCCGGTGACTGAGTCCATATAAAGTGTTTGCATGTCTCCATACGCATTACCGAATCCAGCAAGCGTATTGCCACCAAATGTAATAATATTCTCAGATCCAGTTGAGGCCGTTGTATTTGTAGACATATGAATTATAAGAGCATCACCTTCACCATACTTAGTACCGAATACATCCAAGACATTGCCCCCGAAGGTAATATGATCTGTCGTTGAACCTTGAGGCAAAAAGATGGCTGAATATTCTGTTATGGATGTACTTGGAACCTTAAATCCTGCAAAATTTCCATAGGTAGCTTCTGTTGGAATTGTCGTAAGAGAAGATCCAGAATGACGAAAAATCAAGCTACTGGGTAAGCTGTAAGTGTTTACGTTATTAGCCGTATCTGGAAAATTAAACCCATTAAAGAAATTTCCAAGGGGTGTTGAGGTAAGAATGGTTGGGTTGGTTTGAGAATAAAAGGCATTAGTGGCAGTTTGTTGACCATTAATGATTTCATCATATGTTGTTTTTTCATATAAATATGTGATGGTTTGAGAGGTGCCGACGGAATAACTAATACCAGGAAGTTGGGGATGTCCAATTAATAATAGTTCTCCATTGCCAACTATAGTTGTATCCCCACTAGAGGGATTGAAGAAAGTTTGTTGAAATTGACCATTTCCGTCTCTCAATCCCACCATTGTGTTCGGATATACGTCCGCAAGTGAAACAATAGAATTTTCTGTGTAGATAAATTTTTGAGTGTAATATTGTCGATAATAGGAGTCGCCATTAGACGAGCCGCCCGTGACTATCCCTCCCGGAATACGTGGTTCATAGGCGGAGTCACCTGATCGGTTAATACTTGGGGCAAAGTAAGGTGCATTATTCTGGCTTATGGGGGCGACAGGGCTACCATCAATACGAACGACAAGTCCATTAGATTCAGGTTCTCCCGCTGGAATAATTTTCACAAGGACGGATGTTGGCACACTGACATTTACGAAAATATCTCCTTGGGGAGTGAATGTTATTCCTGCAACATTTAAATTAGATAATATTTCAGAATAATCTGCTTGTGCCAGAGATGTTGATATATTGGGATCAGATAAGTAGGTTATTATGGTGTGAGGAACAAGTTCAGAAGCTGTCACGCCTGTGTTAAATATTACATTTTCACCTGGTGTGTCGGTTGGGTACACGGGGACGGGGCTTATGACTTTGTAACTATAGGTATCAGTGACGGGTAATCCAGCATCACCAATATATTCACTAATTGCATTTCTATATATTGGGGTCGTCGTATCGTTATTTGTAAAGGCAAACTTAATAGTTGAACCCGGGAAGAAATTGCTGGAATTAAATGTTGCTATAAAGGGAACGCCGGTAACAGGTGTAAAGAGGGGTACAGCGGGTGGACGCGCCTCCTCATGATTTGTTTCAGATGATTGAGTGCTAATGCCTCTTAATAACCTTGTGAGTGCATCTTGAGCGCCATTATTATTGTGTGTGCCGCTTGAGTTAGAAAGATCAAGAATAAATTTGTTACTGGCACTTTCTGAAGTTTGGTCCAAGGTTGTTACGGTAGATCCTTTGCCTCCTTTACCCTCATCACCTAAAAGATTGCCTAATTGTGTGATTGGTGTTTGGAATGCCCCCCGTAAAAGGACATTAGCGGTTTGAGAGACTGTATTAAATATGGCCCCAATTTCAGCGCGTACTAAACTTGCAGATGATGCAAATAAGCCTAACAAGCTGGTTAATGAGGAGGTCATCCCTGCGTTACCGCCGCCGATACCCCCACCACTGTTAAATTGTACAGTTGTTTGACCACTCTGGAGACCCGCTCGACTATGGCTACCACTACTATCCCCTTCGGCTTTTTGTGCAGCGTGGTGCCCTTTGTCTTCATCTGAGCTTTCTTGGGTGTCTTTCCCTTTCTCTTTACCTTGTACCGCGTCCTTTTTTTTCTTTCTATAATCCTTAGCGTTTTTTATATTATTTTGCGCAGATTTTGAACGAGATTTTCCTTCTGCTCCTGAACTGGATTGTTCCGCAGAAGAAACTTCACCTTCTTCATTTTCTTCTTGATTCTCGTTTCCTAGTTCGGTCATCGGAATCACCACCTTTAGCCCTAACGGATAAAAACAGCCTCATTTTTAAGTTTAAACAAGGTTTTCTAACAGTTAAGATAAGTTTTTAGGGGCAATAATCAAGTGCTTTTGGTAATAAAACCATGAAAAGAAAGTAAAAAATATATTTTTTAATTAAAAATTAATAAAAGTAATGAAAAATGGTGGGCCCGGTAGGACTCGAACCTACGACAACACCGTTATGAGCGGTGCGTTCTAACCAACTGAACTACAGGCCCGTTTAAAACACGGGATGAAACAAGTATACAATACGAAAATATCATGAACAGTCAATCACAATCTATATCTATCCTGAGAGTTCCTGTCAATCTTGGATAGAAAATACTTTAGGGTGAATATTTTAAAACCCCTTTGACAAATTACTTTTCTTACGGCACATCTTAGGAATGATTTTCTTTCTAAAGAAGTTTCGCTATGTTAGATCCCCGCAAAATTGACTTGATGTATGCTTATCGTATTTTAGGGCATCTTGGTTTAGATGATCATACCTATGCTCACTTATCGATTCGCGCTGAAGATCCGGCCTTTTTTCATATTTACCCGTTTGGTCAGTTGTTTAATGAAGTAACGGCTGAGTCTCTTTTGACAGTTTCCCAAGCTGGGGTTGTTAGGGGGGGACGGGAAAGTCATATGAATCAGACGGGGTATGTGATTCATGGATCAATTTACCAAGCTCGCCCCGATATCCAAGCTATTTTTCATATTCATTCTCCAGAAATTGTGGCTGTTTCTGCTTTGAAAGAAGGTCTTATGCCTATTAATCAATGGGCACTTCATTTTTATGATCATGTAAATTATCATGATTATGATTCGTTGGCACTAGACATGACAACTCAAGGGCGAAAATTGGCTCTGGATTTGAAAGACAAATTTGTCCTTATGCTGCGGCATCATGGTTCGATTACGAGTGGTCGAACGATCAAGGAAGCTCTATTTTATACCTATCATTTACAAAAAGCCTGTCAAACACAGTGTTTGACGCTCAGTATGAATAGAGATGTTGTCATTCTCGATTCTGATATAGGCAAGAAAACTGCTAAAGATCTTTTAAGTTTTGAAGATGATCTTGGGGCTCGTGACTGGGAAGCTTGGGTTCGCTTGATTGATAAAAAATTATGAGGAGAAAAGGGTAAGCATGACTATTAAAAATATAGTGTTTGATGTCGGAAATGTTTTGATAAAATGGTCACCGCAGGACATTGTTCGCCATTTTTTCAATCAAGAACGATCGTCGGACGAATTAATGCTTAAGTTATTCAAATCCTCAGTTTGGTTTGATTTGAACTTGGGAAAGTTGACAGAAAAAGAAGTGATTCAGATTTATAAGAAGCAGTTAGGTATTCCTGAAGAAACACTTGAAAATCTTATGATTGCGGTGAGAGAGTCGCTCGTTCCCTTAGAGGGGAGCATCGAGCTTCTTGAGGAACTCTATGATCAAGGTTACCCCTTATATTCTATAACTGACAATGTGATTGAAATTGTCAGTTATTTGAAGACTCGATATGACTTTTTTCAAAAGTTTTCTGGGATTGTAGTTTCAGGTGAAATTGGTGCGCTGAAACCCTCTCCGCTACCTTATAAGACTCTTATAGAATCTTATTCTCTTGTGCCTGAAGAAACGCTTTTTATTGATGACCTTGATAAAAACGTAATGGGAGCACAAGCAATAGGATTGAAGGGAATGCAATTTATGAATGCTGCCCAATGTCGGTTAGATTTAAGAGATTTAGGCGTCAATGTGTGATAGGCATTCGCTCGCTTTGTCTAAATTTCCAATTTTATGAACATATTCCTTATGTGACAAAATGCAGCCCATGCATTCCCAACATTGACTATTAAAAGCCCTTGCAACCAACTTTTATATATACTAATAGTTGCATATAATTATCAACTAATGTTAAATTAAATATATTAATTACAACTCAAAATTGATAAATTACATGAGTTTTAAATAGTAGGGGTATTGAAGGAGCGACCATGAAAAAAGCGATCATATATTTATCTTTAACGTCTCTCATTGCCGTTTGCCAGAGTGAGGCGACAGAATTGGTTATACGACTAAACCCAGCTCCCCAAAAATTTTCCTCACTTAGTGAACCGTTAAAGCCGAAAACTGCCAGTCTTTGGGAACAACTCGAAGCCAGAGAGCTTATAAGAGTTCAAGAAGTATCTCGAATGGCTGAGGACTTACAAAATCTTGAGCAAGCATTAGCGTTTATGGGCAAAGAAAGAGATAAGGAAGAAGCAACAAAGGAGAGTTTGCAAGAAATGGTAAAGATCCTACAGCAAGAACACCTGGCTTCAAGGCAACATTTAAATCAAGTCTTGAACCAAAAAATACCTCAAAATGAACCCGTGCTTCCTAAAATTCAGTTATCCACACAACCTCTTCCCCTTTTTCATGAGGGACAGGATGTAACATTCTATTCTCGGCATTACCTTTCCTCAACTGAGGGTTACGGTAAATTAAAGAGTGCTGATATTTCCAAAAATGAGCTATCTGTCCAACAAAAGCAGCTTTATTTACAACGAAAATTAATTGGTGATAAAGCTTGGGGTCTTCTCGATGGCTCCAATCCCGCTCTTTCACAGGCACTTCTCATAGCTATTCAAGAGTGTGCGGGACAGAAGGTAGACATTTTCTACCAAGGTCTAAATAATTTTAGGGGCTGTCCTAGATAACGCCAAGAAGTGTTATAAAGGGTTGCATGAGAAAGAGTCGAATAAGTTGGTCTAAGCAATTACGGTTAATGGAGCATTTTGTTGCAGGAACAACTGCCCGGTGTGCATCT